>Ga0137308_100450_pt1 | contig 67408 bp, 59 predicted proteins | sample Inofrocosms_June_FD_97181 | JGI IMG/M metagenome (GOLD analysis project Ga0137308, IMG submission 97181) | Mouse cecal microbial communities from Vienna, Austria - N-Acetylneuraminic and N-Acetylglucosamine D2O microcosms_June | ecosystem: Host-associated > Mammals > Digestive system > Large... | reverse complement strand
ATGGCGTACAGCTTGTGGTTATATGTTACATATTCCGGATAACGAATCTGTACCGCCTGCCAAAAATAAGGCGCATAGGCACAGCAGAACAGTTCTTCCACTGTGTACCGTCTGCACTCGTCCACCTGTTCCTCCGCATCATCGTAATCAAAGACACTTGGCGTACCATTGCAGTAAAGGTTAAACGCCATCCTGACTACTTTTAAGCTCCCGCTGGTCTGCCATCCCTCATGCAGACACTCCGTTATTACACAGCCTGTCTTAAAGTTATAAATACTTTTGATATTTCTTCTTGTGTCATCGCTGATACCAAGACAATATACAAGCGCTTTGTGGTACACGTCCTGATACCTGACCTCTTTCAATTTCTCATAGTAGAATTTTTCATGTGCATCGCTGATAAAAATAATCTCTTTCGCTTTCTCTGCTCTTAACGCTGTGTTTGACATTTTTCTGTTCCTCCTTTTAAAATTGAATTGAAAAGAGCATCCCGCTATGGAATGCCCTATATAAAAAATAGGGACACTCTCACTCAAGTATCCCTATCTATCCTCTATCACTATATCTGATAGTCCTCTATTCACTTTCATTGTCAGGATTTTTTGTGTTCCCCGTACCGAGGTCTAACGCCACAACTACGGTTACTTTCTTCACAAGTATCTTTTCCTTATGATTTTCACCGATTTTGTTGAAACTGAAAAATGTCACAAAGCGCATAAATTCAAGGATTTCTAGGTATCTTTCCTTTGTATCAACACCACAGTCTCCACATGCACCGTATGCCCAAACTGGTCCACCACCCGCACTTTCTTCAACTCATACCCGCCCCCGCACAGCACCTTAAGATCCCGCGCCAGGGTAGCCGAATCGCAGCTCACATACACGATTCTCTGCGGCCGCATGGCAAGCATGGTTGCAAGGCATTGCTCATCGCAGCCTTTTCTGGGCGGATCCACCACGATCACATCCGGATGCCGTTTCTCTTCTTCAAGCTGCTCTTCTGCATCCGTCTTCCGTGCCGGGTCCGCTCCGCTTCCGCCCATCATCTCCGCAGCCGCTGTGACCGCTGCTGCCGATTCCGCCTCTTCTACCACAGCATCATCCTGCTTTATCTTCTTTCCATAAAACGCCGGCAGCACTTCCTCCGCCTTACCCACGTAAAATTCCACGTTCCCGATTCCGTTGAGCCGTGCATTCTCCTGCGCGTCCTCGATGGCCTGCGGAACCACTTCGACCCCATACACCTTCTTCGCCCGCTTCGCCATAAAAAGCGAAATTGTCCCGATTCCGCAGTACAGATCCCAGACCGTCTCTCTGCCGGTAAGGCCCGCATACTCCACGGCCAGGCTGTACAATTTCTCAGTCTGGCGCGGATTTATCTGATAAAACGACAACGGCGATATGGAAAATGTTATCCGCTCCTGTCCGGCTTCGGCAGGCCCCTGTTCTAAGATTCCGATACTGTCCTTAATTCTCTCACTTCCCCACAGCATCCGGATCTCCTGCCCCATAATGACATTCGTCCGCGCTTCGTTGACACTGACCGAAATACTTACTATGCGTTTATCCGGCAAGCACTCTGTCTGTGCCCTGTGCAGTTGCGCCTGATCAATCCGCCTGACAGATTCCTCCTCTTCTCCTGCAAGCGCGATCTCCCGCAATGTTTCCACCAGCTTTTCTTCCGCCGGCAGCTTCTTCCCGTTAATCACCAGACAGACCATGATCTCCCCTGTCGCAAACCCGGTTCGAATCAGTACATGCCGCACCAGTCCGGTTCCGTCCTTTTCCCGGTAGGCACTCACCCCGTTTTCCCGCATATAGGAAAGCACCGCCTCAAGAATCAACCGGTTCTCCGGAGCTCCCAGCGCGCAGTCCGTGTTGGCGATGATATCATGTGTCCGGCCCGCATAGAAACCGGCGACAAGATGTCCGTCTCTGTCATAGCCGACCGGAAACTGCGCCTTATTCCGGTAATGCCACGGCTCCTCCATGCCCACCACCGGTTCCGTGATCTCATCCAAAAGCCCCGCGGAAAAGTCCCCGATCCGGATCAGGTTATTCCGCACCTTATCCGCCTTATAGGCAAGCTGTCTCTCATAACACATGGCCTGAATCTGGCATCCGCCGCACTGCCTGTGAAATCTGCATTTCGGTTCCACACGAAAAGAAGAAGGCGTTACCACCTTCTCTACTCTCGCATAACCGTAATTCTTTTTACATTTGGTGATACGCGCCTCCACCGTATCACCGATGACCGCATCCTTGACGAAAAGGGTATAACCGTCGCTTTTGCCGATTCCCTCTCCGTCGCTGCCGATATCTTCTATCGTCAATGTGACTACGTCATTTTTCCTGTATTGCCCGTGCTCCATATCGACACCCGTCCCTTTCGCTCAGCCGCAAAACGCTGTAAAGGCATTTCACATTTTAAACTTTTTGCTGCACCGAATCTACACTGCCTTTGTCCAAATTTTTCCGATTGCCCATGACGGATCCGCGGCAGACAGGATGCAGGCACGCGTCATCTATAGTTAACGACATCAGAAATTTGTTATGCCGTTTACTATAAGTTACTCCAGTCTCGTCCCCCGCACATTCGATTCGAACAGTCTGTTAAACCCAAGCCATCCCGTCTCTTTCGCATTCTCCAAAAGCTCCGTGAAAGTCTCCATCTTCGCATCCGTATTGTCCGCAAAAGTCAGCGCCACCGCCTCCACGATTGCCGGCTTCTTCGGCGAACCAAATTCGTATTCCCCGTGGTGGGACAGAATGCAGTGCTTCAATTCGCTGGCCAGAAGTACCGGAAATCCTTCAATCTTCTTCACTTTCTCCCCGATCATCTCACTGCCGATCACGATATGCCCCAGGAACTGGCCGTCGTCCGTATAATCATTCTGCGGGAAAAGCGATAATTCCTTCGTCTTGCCAATATCATGGCAGATCGCCGCCGTAAGCAGCAGATCCCTTTTTAAAACAGGATACTGCGTGCAGAAGTAATCACACAATCTGGCTACCGCCAGTGTGTGCTGCAACAGGCCGCCCACGAAACCGTGATGTACCGTCTTAGCCGCCGAAGACTGACGGAAAACCTTCACAAACTCCTCGTCTTCCACAAAAAAGGACCGCAACAGTTTTTTCAGATAGGGATTCTCGATACTGTCGATCAATGCCAGCAGCTCTTTCATCATCTCATCAATTGGGAATTTACTCACCGGAAGATAATCCGCCGGGTCATACTCCCCATCGCGGCACTTGCGGACTCTTTTTACATTAACCTGAAAAGCGCCCTGGAAGCTGGTCACATCCCCGTACACTTCTATGTAATCCAAAGAATCAAAATCCTCGATCCCCGCATTGTTCGGATCCCAGATCTTGGCATCCACAATACCGGTCTTATCCTGCAAAATCACATTCTCATAGGGTTTGCCGTTTTTCGTCACCGCCGACTGCTTATGCTTGCAAAGATAAATGTCAAACACCCGGTCACTCTCTTTAAAGTCCTTGATATATTTCATAATATCCTCCGTCCTGATCTATATTAATTTTTTTAAGCCGTTCCTTCTCTGTATGACATGCCGCACCCGCATATCCGGTTTCCATGCCTCACAAGACAAACCGGCTTTATCTTCTTCCCAGTGTCACCTGTACATTCACTTCCTGCCCCTGACGTACCAGCAGTACATTCAACACGTCCTCCGGTTTTGCATCGTACAGCACGTTTAACAGGTCATTGTAACTTTCGATCGCCGTCTCATTCGCCTTCGTGATCACATCGCCGCTCTGGATGCCCGCATGCATCGCCGGCGAATCCATCTCGATCTCTTTCACATAAGTCCCGGCCGGCATTTCCGCCTTCTCGACGGCTGCTGCCGGCACGTCGGCTCCGTGGATGCCAAGATAAGCCCGCTCCTGATCATTGGACATCTTCTCGATCGTCCGCCTCAATTCTGTCACACTGTAGGCCGTAAGCAGATTTTCCATATCATTGCTGATATTTACATTATCAATGATTCCCAGCACCGTTCCGTTCAGATCGGCCAGAATACCCGTGGCATTCCGGCTGCCGTAAATATCTGTAACGATGGATTTATAAGCGGAATCCGGCTGATCGATCGTACCCCCTGCGGAAGTCACGATGCCGTAGCATACCGTCCCGCTTGTCCCCATCGGGCTGCCCAGCGCCATTACCGGCGTCCCCGGCAGATTCGCATTGTTGGAGCTGCCCAGCTTCGCAATGTCGATCACATCCATCGTTTCCTCTCCGATGGACATCAGCGGAACAGACAGCACCGCCAGCCCGGTGGTAGTATCCTTCTGCACCAGCTGCGCATCCGCTCTGGCCTGATCGCAGAAAGTAACGATAATACTGTCCGCGTCACTCAGCGCACCGGCGCTCACGAGGATCAAAACTGCCTTGCCGTTATTGGCCACGATGATGCCCGACGCGGAAACCTCATTTTCATAGATATCATTGAACCAGTCCACATCCGAAACGACGCTCGTCACGGTGACCACGGCACGCCCTGTCTTCTTCGCCAGCGCCGCCAGCTCTTCATAGAGCATCTGGTAATCTTCCAGCCCGAACCGCACCTGAGACAGCAGCTCTTCGATCTGCTCATCCTCCAGCTCCACCGGGACCGCTTCCGGCGGCGGTTCCACCTCTTCCTCCACCAGCATATCCTCCGGCTTCATCTCTTCCGCCACAGTCTCCTCCGGAAACCGCACTTCCTCGGCTTCCTCCTCCGGATACAGGCGGTTGCTGATGACCGGCTCCAACACCAGAAAAGTAAAACAGGCCACCAGACCGAAGACCACCGCCATTACCACGGTGAGCGCCGTCCTTCTGAGCAGCTTCTTCTTATTGATCGGCTTCTGCTTGATAGTCTCCCGCAGAAAGTCCGACTGCATCGGCGGCGAATACTCCGCCTGTTCCTTCCCGGCCTTTGGCTCTATGCCTTTTCCCTGGCCCGCATCCTGCTCTATAACATTCTGTTCCTTGTTCCATTCCGCCATAAGGTGTGCAACCTTCCTGCTATCCTTTTAACCGTTAATTTCCTAACTGATAGTATATCTTCTTTTATCCTCCTTGTAAACCACCATCATACGTCAGAACAGGTCACCTGCTCTGCCTGGGTTACAATTCACGGCCAATGTCATTAAGTTAAGCAAGACCCGTCAGAGGAACCCTGCCATAAATCAATCATATATTGGGATGATATGAGGATTTTGCCAGCTGTCAGAAGCTTTATAAGCTGATAGGCAGTATAATGGGAGGTTTTTGGGTATAGCAAACAGACAGATTGCGTATCTGCCTCAAAAAATGATATACTGTTAGCGGCAGTTGCGCTCTACACGAAACGGTAAGCGAAACTGGCAGGTACTTGGAACCTTAGCTGGCGGGCATAGGTTCTCTCTGGCCTGATCGGCAGTATGTAACGGCTGATCAGGTCATTTACATTTCCGGGCCCCGTATGGTCTGAAAGAAATGCAAAGCATATTTTTATCGCCATGGACAGGTTGACCTGATACTTCCATTTCCCCGCCTCCTTTTTTATAGGAACCTCCATGGTTATGATGGTGCAAAAATTATACAGGGTCATCCGGGAGAGGATCTCAAACTCAATATACTCCGGGGACTTGGAATGGAAGTTTGTAGTCCCGATGGTATGCTTTAAGTCACGGAAAGAAGTCTCCTGGCCCCACCGGAGATGGTAAATGTGCTTTATCTGTTCCAATGAAAACTCATCTGAGGGGAGATTGGTAATAAGGTTCTCAAAAACTCCTTCAGCTATCTGGAAACGGAGTACACGCAGCTGCATGCGGTATTCAGGACAGCTGTCCGTGATAAAGTCAAAGGGCACTGCTTGCGGATCCTGGCATTTTGTTCGCGGAAAGCGGCCTTAAACTGTTCCTGTATCTGCACATACTTTTCTCCAGATTCAAAAGCCTTCACTTTATCTTCTGCAGTTTTAAGCCTTATTCTTAATGCACCTGTATCAAATGACGGGCCAATAGACATGACAGCCTCCTGGTCAGTTTTTTCTTAGTTCTTCAATCTGTTTCTTTAATGACGCGATAAGCGTTTTTTGGCCTTCATACTTTTTCAGAAGCTTTTCATACATTTTTTTATAGTCAGTATCACCCAAAGCCGGTGTTTTGGATTTTTTGTTGCGTCCATCTGTCGAGACGATCTCTCCGGTGTCCGGATCGACCTTTCCAATAAGTTTTCTCTTTGCCCGGGTCATCTTTTTTTCAGGATCCCAGTAAGAATGGGACTCATATACATAAGTAATGCCGGAACGTTTGTCGTGCTGTTTAATGATTGCCATAAAGTTCCCCCTCCAATATGGTTATGTATATATTATAAAACATAACCACATAGAATGTAAAAGAAAAAAGCCAAAAAATACTGAAAATCCAGTATTTTTTGGCACTTGCACACTCTAATTTACATAGTTATGAAAACTCAGAAATACTAGAAATCCTAATCGGCTAGGCCGTGAATTGTAACCCTGCCTGCCCTACTTCAAAGCTCCATACGTCATATTACGCACACGGATATGTGTGTACTCCTCCATATTAGGATCCAGATTATGCATATAGACTATCGACACCTTCTCTGACGGATCAATCGAGACATAAGTGCCCATCGCTCCCGTCCAACCGAATTCTCCCACCGACGTACTGCTGCCAACGCCCGGCTGCATCATGGTGCGCACACCGTATCCATATCCATATCCGTCCAGATAAGAATTCTGGAAATCTTTAAGCTGCTGTTCATTCATAAGATTGGACCGCATAAGGTCGATCGTCTTTCTTCCGATGATCTGCTGCCCTTTCCAATTCCCGCCACAAGCCAGCATCTGCGAGAATGTGAGGTAATCCCTGACTGTGGAAAAGAGTCCGGCACCGCCCGCTTCATATTTCGCATCCGGCTCATGACGCTCATCAAACATTGCCGTCGTCGGCACCCTGCTTCCGTCCTCCTGCATATGATAAGGCGTTACCATGCGCGCCCTCGTGTCGCCAAAATAGCGATAACCGGTACTCTTCATCTCCAGCGGATCGAAGATCTCTTCCTGCAGGAACTCACTCACCTTTTTACCCGAAACTACCTCGATCAGCCCTGCCACCAGCTCATGGCCGAATCCGTACAGGAAATGGGTCCCCGGATCAAATCTGACCGGTACCTGGGCCATGGCGTGAATATCCTGCCGCAGCGTATAGTCCCCCACCGACTTCCTCAGATTCGCGCGTACCTGCTTCATCACTCTATGCGTATAGTCATCCCCGTCATATCCGATTCCCATCGCCATGGAGAAGCAGTCCTTGACCCGGATCGGGCTTTTGACCGGTCTGATCAGGATGGCGCCATCTTCATTCTCCTCCGCAACCATGGTATCTCTCCATTCCGGGAAATACTCATAGATCGGATCATTCATCAGGAAACGCCCACGCTCAAACAGCATCATCGCCGCCGTACACACCACTACTTTCGTCATGGAAAACTGTCTGTATACACTGTCCGGCGTGATCGGCCTGCCCTTTTCCAGATCCGCATACCCATAATACCCTTCATACAATATCCTGCCGTCCTGCGCCACGGCGCATCCGCAGCCGACAGGCCCTCTCTCTACACGCTCTTTCAGAAAATCATCCAGATACGTAAAATTTCCCATTTGTGATTACCCCCTTCTTCTATAGATATCATTAGTGTCATTAGCTTTATTATATCTTATAGACGCCGAAGTGCAATGACAAAAACATCACGCTTAACGATCAGCGCGCACCAGACGAAAAGCATTCCAGGAGAGCTTCTTCACGACAGATGTGATCCGGCCGTCTTTAAAGTCCGCGGCTTCCGAGACTGACGGCTTCACCTTCTCCGGATCCTCCCAGGTATTTCCCGCCTGCAGATCCTCCGAATACATCTGTACATGTTCCTTCAATGTATAACCGTGGAAATGGCTGACATCCAGATCGATCTCGTAGTCCTCTTCCCAGCTGCGGTTGATGATATAGACAGTCATCTCACCCTTTTCCTCATCAAAAGCTGCGGCGGCATCAATATAAGGCACCCCACGCTGCGTCTGGTACTGCGAATTGTCATCCATGGCATATCCGGGAATATCAAAACAATCGCAGGTAACCAGCGGACGCAGGGATACGCCGGCTGCGTGACGGATCATATCCTCATAAGGATAATAGCCGGCGGGCTTCCACACATGCTCTCTGTCCGTTCTGGCAAGCGCTGCAAGACCGCTCGTCATACAGCCGATCTTTACCCGGTCGGCATGGCGCAGAAAGGCCATCAGCGTGGAGGTGTTGGTCAGCGCCTCCATCATCTGCGGAATCTTCGGTGCGCGCGCGCCTTCCATATGATCCGGATCATGCAGCACATATTCCCTGTTCTGATCGAACCGATAATGCGCCGCATAGATTGCATGTGGCCCATACCCGGGATGCAGTTCCTCCGTCGGCCGCAGGATCGTCGCATATTCGTCGAATGAAAGCATCATCTTACGCGGTGATCGCAGCTTGGCCTGCAGGAAATCGCAGAGTGCAATCTCCGTGTTGATATAGTTCTCAAAATAAACCGATCCTCCCATCAGGGCCGGCAGGTTATCAGGCGTCGCTGCATGATAGTGATGCAGCGAGATATAATCCACACTTTCATAACATTGCTCCAGTACATCCATATCCCACTGCGGATAATGGGACAGATTGGGAGAGCTGGAAACACAGGCTACCGTCTCAATCGTCGGATCCACCCATTTCATCGCCTTGGAAACTTCATTTGCAAGAACACCGTATCCCCGCGGCGCCTTTTCCCAGGATCCGATCTGCCATGGCCCGTCCATTTCATTGCCCAGATACCAGATCTTCACGCCATAGGGCTTCTCATGTCCGTTCTTTTGACGAAGATCCGACCAGTACTCTCCGCCCGGATGGTTGGTATAAGCGGCAATATCGATTGCATCCTCAATCCCTCCGGTACCGAGGTTAATGGTATACATCGGTTCCGTACCTGCTTTTTCACTCCACCGCAGATACTCGTCATGACCTACCTGATTGGTGATGTACTGGAACCAGGCCAGATCCAGATGTTTCTTCCTATTCTCTACGGGCCCGATGGAATCCTTCCAGTTCCAGCCGGACACAAAATTACCGCCCGGCAGACGCACGGCCGGAAGCCCTGTTTCCCTTACTGCCTGCAGGAAATCGGTCCGAAATCCCAGCTCGTCTGCAGATACATGTTTCGGATTGTACATACTGCCGTCCACGATCGTTCCGATCGGTTCGATAAATGCTCCGAACAGACGCGGAGAGATCTCTCCGATCCTATGTCCCGGATGTAGAAAAACGGTTGCCTTTTTTGCCTCTTTCATTCTGCACTTCCTCCTTTTCTCCGCCCTGTTATGGGCAGCCACTCATCAAATGTCTTCTTCAGATAAACATCCCAGAAATCCCAGTCATGCGCGTACCCCTCCGGCTCCTCGTAGGTGATCTGATAGCCCAGGCGTAAGAGCGCATCCCGGTCCTTTCTCACCACATCCCGGATAAAATCCTCCTTTCCAACCGCCAGGAACAACTGCGGGACTTCAATCCCTTCTTCCTTGTTACGTTTCGCATACACCGCCAGGTCGTATTCGCTTCCCGGAATCCCAGCCGCCTCTCCGAATGCCCCTTGGAATTTCGGCAGATGGCCGATCGAATTAAGCTGACTGACAAGATTGTCCGTATCGATGGTACAGCCAATCCCGCCGGACAGATCCACACAGGCCGCATACAGATCCGGCCGCCGCATGGCAAGCTGCAGCGCCCCGTTTCCTCCCATGGCCATGCCCACAACATAATTATCCTCACGGGCGCCGGAAGATGCAAAGAGCGACCGGATCAGCACCGGCAGTTCCTCCGTAAGATATGTAAAATACCGGATCCCATAGCGGGTATCCAGAAAGAAACTGTCATTAACCTGCGGTGTCACTGTCATAACCCCGTTCTGCTCCGCATAATATTCCAGGCGGCTCATTCTTTGAAAAACAGTGTCATCCTCCCCACCGCCATGCAGCATATAAACTGTCGGCAGCTTCATGCCGGGCACATACGCCCTCTTCTTTACGCCGCTGCCCGGCAGCCCGCTCTCCGAGCCGTCCGTTACCCCGCAGGTATAGCGTCCCGTTGGATATGTGACCGTAATATCCGTATACATGCCCAATACTTCCGAGTGATAATTAAACCTGAGAACTCCCATTTTCCCTCCATTCCGAAGCGTTTTGCGCTGAATAAATTGCTCATCAGAGAATTTATTCAATCTTCCCCTCCATTCTTCTCATTCCTTCCATTCTTCTCTCGTAACACCAGAAAAACACCAACATCATTCCCATCAGCGCCGCGACCGCATGAAACATCACCTCATACCCCCACAGGCCCGATATCCAGCCACCGATCGCCGGCCCCAGCGCATTGCCGATATCCGCCCCGATATAATACGTGCTGGAGGCCACGCCCACTCTCGATTCATCCACCGCCTTAATGCAGGCCGACTGGAGCGAGATCTGGCCGCCGCCCTGCCCGATCGCCTTGAACAGCGCCGCCAGAAGCACCGCTTTCAGCACAAATGCCTTCGCCAGCAGCGTCATGGAAAGAAGACTGACCGCCAGCGAAATACCTACGATCCAAAGAACCGAAGCCCGGTCCGCGATCTTCCCCATCAGGATCCTGATAAAGAACAGGCAGACAGCGTTTACCGTAAAGAAGAGCGCTATATTCGCAATTCCCCGCTCCTCCCCCAAAAGCACCAGGAAAGAGCTGGTAACACCATTGGCCATGGAAAACATACCGGCTGTCAGCGCATAGACCAGACATTCCACCGCGACCAGTCTCCGCAGGGTGAGAGCGTCCGCCATTTTCCCAGACTTCCTCTCCGCCTCCTCAGATATACCGCCCCCTGTCTGTTTATTATAACGGAACAGAAGCAGTAAAAAAACTGCAATCACCGAAATTCCGGTCACAAAATAAAACAGCTTCTCAAATCCCAGCCTCTCCTTCATCGCCACTCCGGCGATCGGCCCGATTACCTGTGAGACTACCTGCCCTAATCCAAAATACCCCAGGCCCTCACCCAGCCGCTTCTTTGGCACGACTTCCGCAACAAGCGCCATATTGGCGGTACCGCTGATACCGAAAGCAAATCCCTGCAGCATTCTGAAAAAGAGCAGCGCCGCCATATTCCTGGAAAGCGCATAGCCGGGAAAGCTTAAGGTAAACACAATCGTAGCAGCCATACAGATCTTCTTCTTGTCCAGCGTATCGCAGACCACTCCTCCGACAGGTCGGCTAAACAACGCCGCCATGGAAAAAATACCGGCGATTGTCCCGGCCATGGCAAGCGTTCCGCCCAGTTCTACAGCATAATTCGTAATCAATGTGGAGATCATGCTATAGCTCATGGCCGTCATCAGGCTGATCAGAATCAGAAAAATATAAGCTCTTGTAAACAATTTTTCACCACATTTTCCATTCTTCTTCATTTTCTTACCCCTTCTTCCTAATTTTGTCATTCTGTTTCGCCATTTCTCAATCTTTTTGCTAATTCGTTTTAGTTAATTATATAGCCTTATTAGATTATTTGTCAAACTTATTTTGACCGCACCCGTTTCTTTATTTGCTAATTCGTTTTAGTTTTTTATTGACAGTATGCTGCGGTACTCCTATAATGAAACTATAACAAACGACGAAACAGAAATTGACAAGGAGGATAATTTATGGCAACCACACAGGATCTTGATACTCTGATGTGCGCTTTTCTTTCGCGTGGACTGCCCTGCTGCGGCCTGAAAGTCGTACAGCACGGCAGAATTGTTTACGAGAACTACGCAGGCTTCTCAGACCCGGAATCACAGACACCACTCACCCGCAAATCCGTATTCCGCATGGCATCCATGTCCAAAATTCCGCTGTATACGGCGCTGATGATGATGTACGAACGGGGTTTCTTTCTGATGTCTGACCCCATCTGGCCTTTTCTGCCGGAATGGCGTGACCTGCAAAAATACGAATACGACGCCAACGGGTTTGTCCATACGGTTCCCGTCCGAAAGCCTGTCACTTTCCGGGATGTCTTTTCCATGAAATGCGGACTTCCCTATTGCAATTCCCCTGCGCCCACCGACAATCTCACATTGCGTTCCATGCAGGCCTGTATGAAGCCGCTGTGGGAAAAAGGCCATTTTACCCTGCGTGAGCATGTACGTACCATGTCAGACGCCGTTCTGGCCGCAGAACCGGGCGAACGTTGGATCTACGGTTTTTCCAGTGAATTGGCGGCCGCCTTGCTGGAGGTGCTCTGTGACAAGCCAATCGACGACATCTTCCGTGAAATGCTGTTCGAACCACTGGAAATGCCCGATACCGGCTCCCGCTACTTCGGAGACATTAAAGAGCGTATGGTTCGGTTGTACCGTCTGGATGACGAAGGAAAGCGAGTTCCTTATGACTGTCCGCTGGATGAAAAGCACATTCCGGGCGAGGAGCACGAGCAGGGCTGGGGCCGCCTTTTCTCTACCGTAGAAGATTTCAGCCACCTGATGCAGATGCTGGCAGAAGGCGGCCAGTATAAAGGAAGACGTTTTCTCGGAGCAGGGACCATAGACATGATGCGCGCCAACGGCCTGACGCCGGCACAGACTGCCGCTTACGGTTCCAATCCTTACGAAGCCGGCTACGGCTATGGGTATGGTGTCCGCACGCTGCTGTGCCGCGGCACGGGAAATCATAACGGCTCTCCCGGTTCCTTTGGCTGGACCGGCGGCTTTGGCACTTTCTGCGAGGCGGATCCCAAGGACGGTGTCAGCATCGTATACATGCATAATATGATCCCCAACGACGAACTGTATTACCATCACCGCATCCGTAATGCAGCCTATGCCCTGATGGACTGAGTATTTTCATCCCCTTCCTGTTATGGCGGCATGACGGATCCGGGATATGGATGTTTCGTAAATAATCGGTATTAACAAAGAACCGGCCGTCTAATGACGGCAGAAATGGAGTAAATTATGGCTGATTTCAAAGACCTTGACAGGCTCCTTCAGAACTATGTTGACAGAGGGCTTCCCGGCTGTGCCTGCCTGATCGCCAGAAAAGGCGAGATCCTGTATGAGAATTATTTCGGATATGCCAATCTTGAAAAGGGAGAGGTATTGACTGCGGAGCATGTTTTCCGCCAGGCATCCTTGACTAAGATCGCACTCTACACCACATTGATGATGCTTTATGAACGCGGACGCTTTCTGATGACGGACCCTCTGTACGAATATTTTCCGGAATACCGTCACTCTGCTAAAGTAGTGCGTCGACCGGACGGCGAAGTGGACATCGTTCCCACCGATCATCCCATCACCGTCAAGCAAATTATGAATATGACCTGCGGACTACCCTACGACATGTTTCTGGGCGACGTAAATGCCTGGCACCCTACTTCCATCGCCATGTTTGAGGCCATGAAGCCTTTGCGTGAAAAGGGCTTCTACACGCTTCGGGAACAGATTCATGCCATGGCCGAAGTACCCCTTGCCTTTGAACCGGGTTCCCGTTTCCTCTACGGATTTGCCAGCGAACTGGCGGCCGGTATGCTGGAAGTGCTGGAAGACAAACCTGCAGGGCTGGTGATCAAAGAACTGCTCTTCGAGCCTCTGGGGATGGACTGCTCCGCTAACTTCCTGTTCGGCGATCTGGGAGAGAGACTGGTGGGGAATTATTATCTGCGGGACGGCAGGAATCTCGGCGAGGAAGACGCCCTGTATATCCCGGAAGAGAAGGTAGAGGTGAAATCCGTGGGACCTCTGGGCAGTGTCTCCGGGTTCCCGAGAGTTATAACGAACTGCCGCGATTACAATAAGCTAATGCAGATGCTGGCAAACGGCGGCGTTCATCAGGGAAACCGTATCATTGGCCACGGTACCATCGACCTGATCCGCACCAACACGCTTACCCCCAAAATGATCGAGGAAGATTTCTCCAATACTTATCTGGCCGGCTACGGTTACGGCTATGGAATGCGGATGCTGCTTGACCCTTATACGGGGCAGCATAACGGTTCCTTGGGCGCTTTCGGCTGGACCGGCGGTTCCGGTACCTGGGCCGAGGCAGATCCCTCTACCGGCACTTCCATCGTGTACATGCACAACCTGCAGCCCAATCTGGAAGAATATCACCATCTCCGGATGCGGGCGGCTGCCTATGGCTGCCTGGACTGAGTACAGAGGAAACGGCGCTCGTTTGCACGATCCGCTCATAAAAGGGACCGGAGATGAAAACTTCTCCGATCCCTTTTCTTTCTTCTTAAGTTTTAATCGTCAGATCTTTTCCAGTCCTCCGTCCGGCCTTCTACGGAAATGCTTCACATATTCCCAGCCCAGATACGGATCCAACTCTGCCACCTCATGGCCCTTATCATGCATCATCACATAATTATACAGATTCTCCGGCTCCGCATCGCTGCTGTAGAAGCGATGAATCGAGTACCAGTGTTCTGCACAGTCCGCCGGAGAATGCAGAATCTCTGTCTGATCTCCACAAACACCGACCCCGGAAGGCTCCTGCCTGCCGTCCTTTGGTGTCTCCTTAATGGGAATATGATTATATTCCTTCCAGAAATCATATTGATGCTGCTGGGTGCATCCCCGGTAAACCGGATAGGAAGGTTCCCTCGTCCCGTAAGTATACCATACCGGCATCCGATAATCACACTTCTTCTGGATCCGTCTTGCCAACGCCATAGGCCGGATCTGCTCATAATCCACCTCGGAGGGACCAATCCGCTCTCCGGGCCAGTTGCCGTCAATAGGGCAGATCGCCGCTATCAGCTCCGGATGCACCATGGCAGTCACCATGGCCTGAGAAGACCCATTGGAAAATCCCGACAGATAGACTCTAGAAGGATCCACCGGATAGTGTACGGTCATATAGCGGATCAACGCCTCCGAGAAGGCAACATCATCCATCTCTTCCTCATTCATAAAGATATTCCAGCTGCATCGGTTAGAGCCCCAGGGATAGACCGTAATAAACCCTTCCTTCTCTCCGATCTCATGAAATCTTGCCATTTCCGCCGCTTCCGTCGGGTTGTCGGACCCTCCATGATAGAAGATCATAAGCGGCGCCTTCTCTCCTTCCGGCAGATTCCGGACGCATTCCGGCACAAAGGTAAGCCACGTATGCGGCATACCGTCCTGATCACCCAAACGAGTATCTTCTATAAAATATTCTCCTCCATATTTCTCGATCATGGTCCGATGCACCACATTTCCGCAGCGGCCCGTATTCGTCCGGCGAACCTTCCGGAACAATTCCTCCCAAACCCTGTTCAGGAATGCTGCCGTAAGCTCTGCCTCCGGATGCAGTTCTACACACTGCAGCGGCTTCGTGGGACATGCCCATGCGGTCTCATACACTTTCCTGGCCCCATTGGCGCTGATAAAATAAGAGACCGTCCGTGCATCTGCACCGCACAGCCAGACAGGAACCGGTGAATAAACCGCCCTTTCCTCGATATCCGCCGGCAGGGAACCGCCGATCGCCATGACCGCCGCCACATTCGCCGGCTGACAGGCCGCCATCGTGAGCGCCATGGCCGCACCCTTCTCCCCGATCCCGATCAGATAACGGGTATCATTCATCAGATGCCAGGAAGCCAGCATAGATTCCAGTGTGGGAATCCCGAAATATGTCTGAACCGGTTCAAACTCCCGCTCCATCGTCATGGCGCCCTGCATCTGTTCTATCACGCTAAGATCGCTGTCATACTCCCAGCCCTCCGGCCCCGGAACAGGAAAAGCCAGGATCAGCTGCCGCTCCCGTGCCATCTCCTTTAAGCCGCTCTCTTCCAGAATACGCTCCACTGCCGTCTCATCCACTTCGTCCAGAAGTACAGTCACACTACACCGCTTATAAGGCGAGTGTTTGGGAATCGGTGGAAAATAAAGATACATCGATCTTTGGCAAGCCTCCAGTGTTTTATATAGTAATCCCATATTTCCTCTCATTCTGCCGGTGCCGGACTGCTTTCCCGGTACAGGAACTCAGGCTCACACAGCACTTCCGGCCATGCTTCTTCCTCCCTGGTCGCCGACACTTCCATACATTCTATAACGTGTATCAATAACTTCAATGTTGCCTCCGTATGCCGAAAAACAGGCACATGAATCACGGACACGGACGGCCTTGTGTATTTCAGCCCGCTCACGTCTCCATATGCTACGACTTCCATATCCTGCGGCACCCGAATCTCCAATTCCTCACAGGCCCTCAAGACACCCGCCGCGCCGGTACCGTACATACAGAACAAGCCTTCCGGCCTGTCCGCTTGGTCAAGCGCCTGCATGGCACTGGTATAGCCGCCTTCCGTCCCCTTCAACCGGCATTCTACAACCCATTCATCCAGAACCGTCATGCCATATTGTCTGGCTGCGCTCATAAAGCCTTCCATTCTTCTGGAGGCCGCATAACTGCCGGAGTCATGTAACAGAACACCCACCTTCATAATCCCTTTATCATAAAAGTGCTTCGCTACCCTGATCCCGCTCTGGAAATCATCATTCATCATGCAGGGATAATGCTCCATATGCCGGTTGTTCACCACGATCGGAATCCTGAACCTCTGCTCTTCCAGAAACGCCATATCCTCTTCCTGCAGTCCCATAAAAATAATACCGCTGTACCGGTCCGCAGAAATCCTCTCCTTAAATTCCGACAGTCTGCCGCCCGTATAAGGCTGTATAATCAGTTCGAGATCAATGTCGTTTGTCTCTTCAAATCCATGTACGCTGCGGATCAGCGAACCAATGATCTCATCCACATATAAATTAACATTCCAAAAACACGCGATCACGTAATCCGGAAGTCCGCCCGCCCTCGTGCGCAGGCGCCTGGCATAGATATTCGGTCTGTAATTGCGCTTCTGCGCCTCCTGGCGGACTCTTTCCTGTGTTTTCTTTGCAATGCGCATCTTGTCCCCGTGGCCGTTTAATACAAAAGAGACGGTAGTCGGCGAAAGGTTCAGTGCATCGGCAATTTCTTTGATCTGTGGCAATTCATTTTTCTTCAATCTTTTCTCCATTTCTACATTTCTGCGCTATATTATGAATTTGCCTTATTTTACCACCGAAACAGCTTTTGTGCCATATCATAGGCGCATTTTCTCCACACATTCCACTCATGATAGCCTTCATACAAGTGATGTTCAATCTCGATTCCGGCCTGCTGCAATTCTTCCAGTCTCTCCCTGCAGCCTTCGATCATATCGGTTTCCAGGGAGCCCATTCCCACAAACAGCAGCTTCAAATGTTCCTGGAAAGTTTCCGGTGAGCGGAAGATCTCCGAGTAGTCATAGACACCCAGGTTCCCTTCCCCCCGTGCGCCGGTCGTCTTATAATCGAAACCGCCGCTGAAAATGCCCAGAGAAGAAAATACATCCGTGTTCCCCAGAACCGTCATTCTGGCATGAACGGAACCAAAGGACAGTCCGGCCATGGCCCGGTACTCCTTCTGCGGTATCGTGCGGTACCGTTTGTCTATCATCGGTACGCAGTCCCTGCAGATCACCTCCGGGATATCCTCCAACACAAATGTTCCGTCTCCCCTGCTCTGGAAGTTGTATCCGCAATTCATAACAAGGATCATTTCTCTGCACTTATTCTGAGCGATCAGGTTGTCCAGGATATAATTGATTTTTCCCTGCCAGATCCACCCCGTCTCGTTCTCTCCACCGCCATGCTGCAGATAGAATACCGGATATCTTTTTCCCGTATCCTCCGTATAACCCGGCGGCGTATAGACCCAGCAGTTCCTCTCCCTGCCTGTCACCTCGGAATGATACAACTCCATATGCAGGCTCCCATGAGGAACATCTTTAAGCAGATAATCGGTAAACTCCGGATCCGGCAGCTCGAAATAGTTCATCACATAAGAGCAGCCGTAGCCGAAAGGTATCGTCGGGTGAAATGTCTTCACACCGTCCACCAGATACCAGTGATAGTGAAATCCGCTCATCAACCCTGTCAGCGTCGCCCGCCAGTAACCGGTCATCGTTTCCACCGGCTCAAGATCATAGATTCCCTCAAAAGAGCCTCCGAGTCCCTGGATTTGTACGGTCTTTGCCCCCGGGGCATAGAAGGTCACTTCCACGCCGCCATCCTCCAGGATCCTGATACCGGGCACAGTCGCAAACTCTCTGAAATGCAGTCTGAAATCTCCGCCCGGAATCTGCTGCTGATTGATGGGGTCAAAACACAGCGCATGGGAAAGCAGCGCCTGATTGCCCGCCAGTTCTTTCGTAATCGTCATAATCTCCCTCATTTCTGCGCTGCTCTTATTACCTTAACGAGTCTGCGGCAGACAGCGCACATGCCTAAACTCCTCTCTTTACTGATCCTGCCTCTTACCCCTTCAGGCCGCTGGTCGCAGTTCCCTCTACGAAGTAACGCTGTCCGAAAAGATACAACAGCAGCATGGGCAGCATGGAAACCACACCTGCCGCGAATGCAGGACCGTAATCCGTAGTATCCTGTCCGACAAAGAGCGCGACTCCGTTTGACAGCATACGCATCCTCACATTGGACGTCATAAGCAGCGGATAGAGCAGATCGTTCCATGCTCCGTTCAATCCCAGGACGATCTGTGTCACCAGCGCCGGTTTGGCCAGCGGCAGCATAATCCTCGCAAAGATTCCATAATCCGTCAGTCCGTCTATCCTGCCCGCTTCTTCAAGCTCTAACGGAAGTCCAACAAAGAAAGCCCTCATCATGAAGATACCCATTACCCCGGCCATTCTCGGTAAGATCAGGCCTGCCCAGGTATCATAGATCCCCATTTTGTTGATCATCGTAAATAACGGAATCATCGTCACCTGAAAGGGAATCATCATCGTCATAAGACACATGGTGAACAGTACGTTCTTCCCGCGGAAATGCAGTCTCGCAAAGGCGTAGCCCGCAAACGAATTGATCATGCATGACAGGCATGTGGTGCTGACCGCAAATATTGCCGAATTCTTGATATAAGTCATCATCGGCGCACGCTTAAATACCTTCCTGTAATTATCAAACACCCATTCATGGGGCAGAAACTTCGGCGGCCAGGATATGATCTCCTTCGCAGCCCGGAAGGAAGAAAAGAACATCCAAAGAACAGGTAGCAGGATGATCGCCGCTACAAATGATAATATCATAAACTTAATAAAATTTCCCAGTTTTCTCTTCTGTTTCATTAACTATCCCCTCCTTCTCCCCATTCTCTATGCCTGTTCATCTTTCAACATGCGCCTGTAAAACAGAATGGAAATAATCAGAATAATGGCAAATAGACATTCCGACATGGCCGTTGCATATCCCAGTCTGGTATCGGAGCTAAATGCCCGGGAATAAATATAGTTGACCATAGTCTCCGTCCGGAAGTTCGGTCCGCCGCCTGTCGTCACGAAGATCAGGTCGAATACCTGCATGGAACCGATCAGTCTGGTAATCAAAACAAAGTAGATCGTGGGAATAATCCCCGGAAGCGTGATGGAGAAGAACTCCCGGAATTTGCTGGCGCCGTCCAAATCCGCTGATTCATACAACTCCGCCGGCACTTCCTGCATCCCTGCCACGAATATGATCGTTGAGATACCAAAACTTCTCCAGACTGACATGAAGATAACGGTATACATGGCGATCTCCGGATCTTTCAGGAAAGATATCTTGGGCAGTCCGATACTGCGAAGCATCCAGGAAACATAACCGATATTGGAATTCAGAATGAGCTGCCACATGATACCCACTGCCGTCGCAGAACAGATGATCGGCAGAAAATAAATAGAACGAAACAGCTTGTTTACCCACTTATTCCTGGTCAGAACCGCAGCCAAGGCAAGCCCGATCGCCATCTGGCAAGGCACTTCAAGAAAGGTGAAAATGAAAGTGTTTTTCAATGAATTCCAAAATCGCGGCGTTCTGAATGCCTCCAGATAGTTCTGAATACCCACAAACTTCGGATTATTAAACAGGACATTTACATCCAACAGACTGATGCCAAATGATGCAAACAGCGGAATAATATTAAAAATTAGCAAAACAAGGATCGCAGGAGCCACCATCACATATCCGGTCCGTGACCCACTGCTCCAATAGTTCCTGACTCTTTTAAGCCAATCCATCATACTGCGTACCCCCTGCTGATGATATAACGGCGGCCTGTCTTCTGGCAGGCCGCCGGCCAAATTTACTTATTGTCAGCGCTTTATCTTATCTGTCAGGCGAGCGTCAATTGATCGGAATTGCTTCTGCTGCTGCCTGTGCGTCTTTCAGCGCCTGTGTGATATCGCCTCCGTTACATACATTTTCCATCAACGGAACCACTACGTCAGCGCCGAAAGCAACCGTCTGCGGATAATCAACCGGCGTGAACTGCACCGCAGAGTCACCGTAACCGGACATCACAACGATATCGTTGTTGGACTTATACTCTTCTTCTTCCTTGACCGGCGCATAGAAAGCGGGATATCCGATCTCTGTGGACCAACGGAGCGCTGCCGTCTTTTCCGTCTTGTCATTGCCCATGAACCACCATTCGATAAATTTGCACGCTGCCGCCTTCTCTTCCTCACTCGCCTTCTCCAGTATAGTAAAACCGGCGCCCATCAAAGGATTGTAAGCTCCTGCATCGCCGCCCGGCATCAGAGCGATTCCGTAGTTGATACCGCTCTCCTTAACACCTGTCAGAAGCCAGGGGCCGCTTACCAGCATACCTGCCTGTCCGGCTCTGAACAGATCGTCGCCGCCGCCTTCCATGGTGCCCTGTCCGTTGCTGATCAAACCGGCCATGAGGCCAAGATACTTCGCATACCCTTCATTGTCGGCCAGGTTATATGTAAATGTGCCGTCGCCGTTTGATGTAATCATCTCGCCGCCGTAATTCCTCAGGCCGCACATCTGGATATAAGAACTGTTGTACTGCGTGCCGCTGCCATAAATATTCCTGTCCGGATCTGTCAGCTTAACAGCCATCTCTTCGTATTCGTCCCAGGTTGCGGGCGGTGTCTCCGGATCCAGACCTGCCTCTTCAAACAAATCCTTGTTCCAGAAGAAATAATAGGTACTTGCCTGCATCGGAATAAAGTAGTCCGTACCGTCAAATTCACCCAGCTTCAATACTTCCGCGTCGAAATCTTCCTTCTTCAAGTTCGTTCTCTCGAAGATCCCGTCGATATTCATCAGCTCGCCCTCTTTACCATAGGAGAACTTAATCGCCGTGTTGTACAGAAGCAGCGGAGCTGCCGTACCCGCTCCCACAGAAGTAGCCAGCTTCTGACTCATGTCATTGGATGGCATGATGTCCATCTCAATCGTAATGCCATTGTCATTGGTCTCGTTGAACTCGTCTACCAGCTCCGTCAGCAATTCCCCGTCCGCACCCGTCCAGCTGTTCCAAAACTGGATCGTGATCGGTTCTGCCGCCGTGTCATCTGCCTTCGCCTCGTCCGCAGCGCCCGAATCCTCTGCTGCCTGATCCGATGCTTCCGCAGCGCTCTCCTCCTGACCCGCACCCGAATCTGCTGCCGGTTGAGAACCACAGCCGGACAGCATTGACGCCGTCAAAGCAAATGCCAGTCCCAGCGAAAGCAACCCACTCATTTTCCTTCTCATTTAGTAATACCTCCCTTTCCGTTTAGCTTTGCTAAATCCTTTTAGTTCATGATAAATGATTATCCACGAAATGTCAATACCAATTATTCATCAGTGAATTTTCAGAGAATTTATTACCTCTGCAAGCGCAAATTATAACGCATCCAGCAGAATACGCATGGGACCCGAAGCCGGAAAGATTTCGGGTTTCGGTCCGTTCTGTGTCATACGCATACATGCCGGCCTTTCCTTCGTATAACGCTCCCACTCCGGCATCGACATTCCATCCGCATCCAACCCGTTCGGATTTCCTGTCCTGATAAAATTAGCCCAGTAATTGCACATCATTCTGGACAGGTCATAATGCTGTCCATGAAAAGACCGCCAGCACTTGGCAAGCGTCTCGAACCAAAACCACAGATCACTGGAATGGAACGTCCCGGGATGATCCGCTCCGGGAATATCCGGATCAAATACATAATAATAATGGTTCTGCTCATTTCCGCTTTTCAGACCGCCTTCAAACATAAGCCGCACACTGTACTCGATCACCGGCATGTCCGAAGCCGCAGCCAGGGAACGCACCTGCGTGACGCTTTCCTTCATCTTTTCCCGGCAGCGCTCTATATAGTCCTGCGCGAGACTGCCTGCCGCCTTCCGGATATATGCTTCCGTATCCTCCTCCGGAAAGGCAAACCGAAATTCCGTGGTCGTATTGCCGGAAAGGATCGGTACCTGCATGCACTGATTCCGGCTAACCTGCAGCACCGGATCCCCAACACCGAATTTACCGTCTATAACCGATGTGAAAAGGCCATGGAAGGCATTGTACTTTTCCAGCAGGACGCCCGCGTCCATTCTTCTTCCCTCCTCCAGAGAGGAGATCCCTGCAAATTCAAAAAACTGCCTGCCCTGGTTTTCGGCCGTCTCCATCGTGCGTACCATCCGTACCCCAAGCCCCGGACAGGGATAGTGCAAGGCGCCGCTGTCTACGATCGCCCCCTGGAACAGCCCTTCACTCTGGGGCGATGTCAGATGCATCATCACGCTGCCGCCGCCTGCAGACTGGCCGCCGATGGTAATCTGTTCCGGATTACCGCCAAAAGCGCGGATATTCCTCTTCACCCATTTAATACCCGCCTGCTGGTCCAGATGTCCGTAATTGGTCGGCGTCTCCGGCTGTTCTGCGGTAAGCAGAGGATGCGCCAGAAAACCGAATACGTTCAGGCGATAATTCACCGTCACCACCACAATACCCCTGCGGGCCAGTCTCTCCCCGTCAAATTCCATCTCTGCCGTGTTTCCGCACTGGAACCCGCCGCCGAAGAACCACACATAGACCGGCAGCGCATCCTTCTCAGAATCTGCCGGCGTCCACACATTCAGGTACAGACAATCCTCGGACATGGCGATCCCGGGATTCACATTCCATTCTCTGCTGTACAGATCTCGCGGGTCCGCACCGGGCGGATTCTGTACCGAAATCGGCGCAAACCGATATGCCCTCAACACCCCTTCCCAGTTTTCGACCGGCTGCGGCGCCCGCCAGCGCCTCTCTCCCACCGGCGGCGCGGCAAAGGGAATACCCTTGAAAGAAATAATTCTCGGATCGGCCGCTTCCAATCCTTCCACCACTCCGTTTTCTGTTCTTACCTGCATTAACATACTTTCACCCCCGTTTTCTTCTGCGTACTTCCCATAAAATCTATAGCTATTACGTTTTAGCTTTCAATTATCATAATCTTTTTTCCAACTTGTGTCAATGATCCGCACAAAAAAAGAAAAGCTGCCCGACGCAATAAAATACGTATTTTTGCAGCTTTTCTTTTTCATTTTCAGGCAATAATTTTTGTAGTTTTTATTCCCCTGTGATCCAGGACATCTCCTCCTCCAGATACCTGTAGAAATCCCCGATATGCCGTCCATCCACCAGCGCATGATGGCACAGCACCGACACCGGCAGCAGCGTCTGTTCCCCCTGCCGGAAATATTTTCCCCAGGTAATGCGCGGGTTGCTGTCCGCCGGAACCGGCACGGGCTGGATCAGAGAAGTATAGGAAACCCACGGCAATGTGGAGATAAAGAACTTATCATAAATATCTTCTTCCGCCTCCGCGATCGATCCCTGTCTCTTCGCCTCCTCCTGTGCGCTGGACGCATAGACGATATACTCCGCAAAAGGCATATCATCCTCTAGGGTACAGTAACAATACGTACCATTCTCCAATGCCACCGTATGGGACGTCTTACACCTCACAAACTCTGCGATCTTTCCGTCCAGGATCCTCTGCCGGAATTCTGGCACCCTGTTGGCCGCCCTTGACACACAATAACAGATCGTGAGGAAGAACGGGAGCCGATCAGCCCTGATCCTGTCCTGCAGCTTTGTAATATCCACATTGACGGTAAGTCCCACATAAGGGTAGGCCAGTCCGCTGAAATATTCAAAATGTTCCTTCCGCCTGTATGTCTTGCTGTCCAGAAACCGAAAATCCTGTGTTGATATTTTTTCCATACATACCTCCCTGATATTCCGTACCGAAAAAATCCTGTGCAAATATTTCGATCTTTTTTGTTCAAATTCAGAGCTCGCAGTATAGTCCCCCGCGCCTTCCTTTCTGAATTTGCACACCAAAAAATATCCTCGAAAATTTACACAGGAACTTTCAGTACAACTATTAATGTCATCCGCCTTGATCGGCACTGCATTCACGCCGTATGCTGCTGCATATGGCTGCACATCACTATATATCGCTATATCTCTACATATCGTTATATGCTGCTTACCACTGCCGTGACCAGCGCCTTGAACTGCCCGGCCACCCGGTCCGCCGTCTCCTGCACTTCCTTATGGTCCAGCTGTGCACTCGACAGGCCGGCCGCCAGATTGGTGATGCAGGAAATACCGCATACTTCCGTTCCCATATGTCTGGCCGCCATCGCCTCGCAGGCCGTACTCATGCCCACTGCGTCGCCTCCCCAGCCTCTGCACATACGGACTTCCGCAGGCGTCTCATAGGTCGGTCCGGTCAGCTGCACGTAGACGCCCTCTCTCAGTCCGATGCCCAGCTTTGCCGCTTCCTGCTTTATGATCCCGCGCATCCGCAGGCTGTATACTTCGCTCATATCCGGGAATCTTACGCCCAGTTCATCGGCATTGGCGCCGATCAGCGGGCTGGGCACGCCCGTCGTGATATGATCCGTGATCAGCATGAAATCTCCCGGCCGATAGTCAGGATTCACGCCGCCGGCCGCATTGGTCAGGATCAGCTTCTTCGCCCCCATAAGTCCCATCAGTCTTGTAGGCAGCACTACGTCAGCCATGGGATACCCTTCATAGTAATGCACTCTTCCCTGCATGATGACCACCGGCGTCTCTTTCACGTAGCCGAATACGAACCTTCCTTTATGGCCCGCCACCGTCGAAACGGGAAACCCTTCGATCTCCGTATAGGCAACGGTCTGCTCGATGCGTATCTCATCCGCATAGTCTCCCAGCCCCGATCCCAGAATCAGCGCCGTCTCCGGCTTAAAGTCCGTCTGTTTCCTGATGCTCTTCATGCACACTTCCAGTTTATCATAAATCTTACCCATTCTTAACCTCCATTTTGAAACATTCTAAATTACCACATCTCCGGCTGCTCTTCGACAGCCCCTACTCCAGATCGACCTTTTCCGACACCATCCGCTTCAGTCCTTCGTACTGCTGTCTGTTGATCACGATCTGCTTGCCTTCTTTTGTCAAAAGGCCGTCCTCCATAAACTTTTTGATCCCTCTGCCGATGCTCTTCACGCACAGTCCCGTCACATCAGCCAGATCGCGCTGACTGCCTTTCATATGCAGACAGTCGTTCTTCTGGTATTTCTCGTATCGTTCCACAAGCAGCAGCGCCAGTCTGTCTGCTCCCTGCATAAAAAGGAACAGCCGGCTGTTTCGACCCTCTTCCAGCAGATATTCCCCTACCTGCTTGGCCTCATATTTCATGGCCCTGATATCGGAATACATCCATTTCTCAAACATGACCCGGGAGATCTTCACCACCGTGCAGTTTGTCATGGCCCGCAGCGTCGTCCTGTAAAGGTCATAGTCCATAATAAATTCCATACCGCCGAAGGCATAGGCCTTGTCATACTGCATGAAATCATAGGGCGTCCCGTAGATGCGGTAATCCGTCGCTCCCACAATGCCTTTTACCAGGAAAAAAATAGTGTCAGCCTGTTCTCCCTCCCTGATAAAGACCGTGCCCTTCTTCAACTCTTCCTTATGGAGCGCGTCCGTCAGCCATCCGGGCGCGCTCTTAAAATATTCAACAAACTGTTCCTGCCTTTCCCTGCCAACATCCCTCAGAAACGGAAATTCTTCATACAAGGCTTTCTGTTCCATGAGTCTTCCTCCCTTCTCAGGCGTATCTTTCTAATCGTGTCAGCCGTCCGTTTTCATTTTTTTCTTCATACCGTCCGACAAAAACTGGATCACCGGTCCCGCCGACAGTGCCGTCAGGATCGTGATCACCCCCAGTTTTCCGCCCAGCACGGCCCCCAGAATAATGCAGCAGATATCAAAACCGATCTTCACCGTCCGGTACTGTCCTTTGACCTTATCCCGTATCACCATGACCACACCCGTAAAAGGGTCCAGCCCGATATCCGCCGCTATGAACAGGGCAACGCCCGTATAGAGCAGCAGACAGCCAAGCGCCGCGCCTGCGATCTGGAATGCGGTCGTCTGTGCCGGAAACAAAGCGGCATACAGCCTTCCGCCCAGATTCACTGCCACACCGTAGGGAACCACATAGATAAAGGTTCCGATATTCACATAATGTCTGTCCAGACAAAATACCAGGATCATCAGCACAATATTCACGATATTGGAGGCCATTCCCAGCTGTCCCGCCGACAGCTGCGCCGTATTTCTGATCCCGTCATACACGATTCCCACCGGATCATTTCCCAGCGCGGCGGCGGCATTGAATGCCACCCCCATACCTACCATCACGATCCCGACTACCGCCAGGACTATTTTCATGCTTTTTCTATTCATCGATCGCCTTCCCTTTCTGTCCGGCCTCTTTTTTTAAAATTATCAGCTTATTTCTTACCTTTCGCACCTGGCTTCTGCTCCCGGCTTTCTTCCTGCCTTTCACACTTACCTTCTGTTTCTTACCTTTGTCCCTTATCGTAGGGAATTCCTTCCGCCTTCGGCGCTCTCGACTTACCGGAGACAAACACAAGTACGATCAGCGATATGATATAGGGCAGCATATTGTAAATTGTGCTTGGCAGCTTCAAGGCCACCAGCGCGTCAAATCCGGTATAGACATTGGACAACGCCCGAAACAGCCCGAACAGCAGCGCCGCCAGACCGATATTCACCGGCCGCCACTGTCCGAAGATCATAACCGCCAGCGCCAGGAATCCAAATCCCGCCACACCGTTTTCAAACTTCCACTCACTTACGCCCGCCGTTATGTACACCAGCCCGCCAAGGCCGCCCAGCGCGCCGGAGATCAGCACACCGGCATACCGCATCTTATACACATTGATGCCCACGGAATCCGCCGCCTGCGGATGTTCCCCGCACGCACAGAGTCTGAGTCCGAATCTGGTCTTATACAATACTATATAGGATACGGCCAGAAGCAGCAACGCGATCACCATAAACCAGTTAAATTCAAATCTGCCGATATTGACGATAAATGCCTTCTTTGCCGTGCCGTAAGCCACGGTGGAAGATACGTTGTCCACGCTCTCCGCCGTATTGATGGCCCGCACCAGAACTACAGCCGCTGCCGGTTCCAGCAGATTGAGGGCCGTTCCCACCAGCGTCTGATCCGCCTTGAACCGGATCGCCGCAACGCCAAGCAGCAGTGAGAAAAGCATCCCGATCAGAACGCTGGACAGGATCACCAGCAGAATCACCACCGGAGCCGCCAGACCGGCCGGCACATATTTCATCATCAGGGCGCCGCCCAGCGCACCGATGACCATGATACCTTCCAGACCGATATTCACCACGCCGCTGTGCTCCGAAAAGCATCCGCCCAGCGCCACCAGCACCAGAACAGAGGCGAATATCAAAGTATACTGAATCAATAACAACATTATGCTTTCCCTCCTTTCTGCCCATTCCTGCCCGACTTCTCATCCCTTTTATCCAGGAATCTGTTCAGCCACAGCCGGAAGAAAAGTACGAATCCGCACAGATAGATGATAAAGGCGGAGATCAGATCCGAGATCTGTGTACAGTACATTGTCTTATCCACATAGGTGCCGCCGCTTGTAATATGCTGAATAAAATAAGAGGAAAAAACGGTGCCGATGGGATTCAGCCCGCCCAGGAACGCCGCCGCGATCCCGTTAAAGCCCATGGCCGGAACCGCCGTCTGCTGCACCATCCACTGCTCGATCCCCGTCAGATAGAAGATGCCCGCGCCGAAGCCCGCCAAACCTCCTGCGATCATCATGGTCAGGATGATATTCCTCTTCTCACGCATACCACAGTATTTTGCGGCCTGCTTGTTCATACCCGTAGCCTTTAATTCATAGCCGAATTTCGTCTTTTCCAGCAGGATCCATACGGCCAGCGCCATCACCACTGCCAGCGGCAGGCCCAGCGTCACGAACTCATTTTTGGAAAAAACCTGATCCAGCCCCAGATTCGGCAGCAGGGCGCTCTTGTTGGCGCTCGCCAGCGCTTTTGTGTAGGGCGTGGACTGCTCCTTGACCTGCGATAACAGCATGTTGACGCTGTAGAGACCGATCCAGTTGAGCATGATACAGGAGATCACTTCATTCACATTGAAATACGCCTTAAGGGCTCCTGAGATACCGCCCACCAGCGCCGCCGTCACGATGGCCGCAATCAGGCACACATACCAGGGCATATTGAAGCGCAGCGCAAAATACAGGCAGGCGCCCACACCCACAACATACTGTCCGGCAGCGCCGATATTAAACAGTCCCACCTTATAGGCAAACAGTACGGACAGGGAACACATCAGAAGCGCCGATGCCTTTACCAGCGTGGTTCCCAGGTACTTGGTCGCAGCCGCAGCGCTCGGGTAGTACAGGAAATTCTTCATGATCGCCACGATAGCTTCTCCCGCACCGGCCGGATTGATGATCAGCAATACGATATAGCCGACGAAAAGCCCGAGAACGATGCACAAAAGTGATGCGATGATCGTCTGAAAAGCGCTGTTTCTCAGAATATTCTCCTTTTTACCGGAATTTTTATGCATGTCTGCCTGCCTCCTTTCTTCTGGAACCGGCCATGTAAAGCCCCAATTCCTCCACCGTAACCTCTTTCGGATCAAATTCTCCCACGATCTCGCCTTCGTACATTACCAGAATCCGGTCCGACACATTCATCACTTCGTCCAGCTCCAGACTGACAAGCAGCACGCCCTTGCCCGCGTCCCTCTGCGCCACAAGCTGCTTGTGAATGTATTCGATGGCTCCCACATCCAGTCCTCTGGTAGGCTGCACCGCGATCAGAAGCTCCGGATCCTTGTCGATCTCGCGGGCAATGATCGCCTTCTGCTGATTGCCGCCGGACATGGAACGGGATTTGGTGATCGGCCCCTGACCGGAACGGATATCGTACTGTTCGATCAACCCGTTGGCATACTCCCTGATCTCTTTTCTTTTCAGGAAGCCCGCTTTACTTGTAAACCGCGGCTCAAAATACCGCTGCAGCACGATATTGTCTTCCAGTGAATAATCCAGAACAAGCCCGTGCTTATGCCGGTCCTCCGGGATATGGCTCATGCCGGAAGTCAGCCGCTGTCTGATCGTCATGTGGGTGATGTCCTGCCCGTTCATCACGATGGTACCGCTCTTTAAAGGCTCCAGTCCCGACAGGCCGTAGACGAATTCCGTCTGTCCGTTGCCGTCGATGCCGGCGATACAGACGATCTCCCCTCTGCGCACCTGCATGGATACATTGTTCACGGCGTTGTTTTTATGCCGCTTCGAGGCTACCGTCATATCTTTGATCTCCAGCACCACCTCGCCCGGTGTGGCAGGTTCCTTCTCCACCACGAAATTGACGTCACGTCCTACCATCATCGCCGAAAGTTTCTCCGGCGTCGTGTCTTTGATGTCCACCGTTCCTATGTACCTGCCTTTTCTCAGCACACTGCAGCGGTCCGCCACCTGCATGATCTCCGCCAGCTTATGCGTGATGAAAAGAATGCTCTTGCCTTCCGCCGCCAGATTCTGCATGATCGTCATCAGCTCCTGGATCTCCTGCGGCGTCAACACGGCCGTCGGCTCATCGAAGATCAGGATCTCATTGTCCCGATACAGCATCTTTAAGATCTCCGTCCTCTGCTGCATCCCCACCGTGATATCCTCGATCAGCGCATCCGGATCCACCGAAAGGCCATATTTGCCGGACAGCTCCATGACCTTCTTCTTCGCCTCATCCTTCTGCAGAAGCCCTCCCCTGGTGGTCTCCACTCCCAGAATAATGTTGTCCAGAACGCTGAAACATTCCACCAGCTTAAAATGCTGGTGTACCATCCCGATTCCCAGATCGTTGGCGTCGTTGGGGTCATTGATCGTGACCTTCTTCCCGTCCTTATGGATCTCGCCCTCCTCCGGCTGATACAATCCGAAAAGCACACTCATCAGTGTGGATTTTCCGGCCCCGTTTTCACCCAGAAGGGCATGGATCTCACCCTTTTTCAGCTGCAGGGTAATGTTATCATTGGCAATGATCCCCGGAAACCTTTTCGTGATGTTCAGCATCTCAATCGCATACTCAGCCATTCTCCTTCTGCCTCCTCTCCTTTTTCTACTCCTTCTTCTACTCTTTCCTCTTCTACTTTTTTTCTACATTTGCTTCTGCTTTTTATGTTCTTCTGCTTTTGCTGCTTTTGCTTTTTCTGCTTTTGCTTTTGCTGCTTTTTTCTTTTTTCGCTTTTTGCTTTTTTCTTTTTTCGCTTTTTTCTTTTTCCGCTTCCCTGATTCCCCCAAAAAAGACAACAGAGGAGCAGACTATATCCGCTCCTCTGGTCTTCTGGACTGTTTCTTTTTAGGTACGGCCCGTTGTCCGGCTGCTGCCGGATACCGCTGTGTTATTTGATACTGCCGTAATCAGTCACTTTGACATCTGTCGCCGGCATAGCCGAAATATCATTGGAGATCTTAACTTCTCCGTTATAGATCGCTTTCACGAGCGTCTTATAATCTTCTTCCGTAAAGCCGTCTCCCCACTGCGTGCTTGCTGTGGGAAGCTGCACAAAATTCTCCTCCGGGATCTCGGAAACCATTCCCAGATTGTCGATCTTGCCCGCGTAATCCGACCACTTGCCGTCCTTAATGTCGGTAAGCACCGTATTTACCGTGGTGGAAAGCCCCTTCATGGCAGAGGTGACCGTCAACCCTTCCTGCGTCTGATCGATGATCGGCGCCTGATCGGAATCCACACCGATCACCTTACCGCCGGTTTTGACTGCCGCTTCGGCTGCGGAAGTAAAGATACCGCCGCCGCAGGCAAATACGACTTCCACACCCTTTGTTCCATACCAGGTGTCCATCGCTCCCGTAATGTCCGCGTCGCCGTAGAACTGGCCGCCGCACACATACTCAACTTCCACTTCCCCGGCGATTCCCAGCTCCTTCGCCGCATCATTGATGCCCTGCACATAGCCGTAGCCAAAACGGGTAACGGCCGGTACGGACATGCCGCCCAGGAATCCAAGATGCTTATACCCCAGTTTGACAGCCGCGTATCCCGCCATATAACCGGATATCTCCTCCTGGTACGTGCAGCAGTATACATTGTCCGTATTATAGTATTCCGTCACGTCCCAGTTATCCGGGTTGTAATCGTAACCCTCGCCCACACCCTTTTCACAGATATCGCCCGCGCTCACATCCAGCGCGACAAACTTTACGTCCGGGTACAGATCCGACTGCGCCACCACCGCTGCCGCAAACATATATCCCGGCATCATGATCACATTCGCTCCGCCCGCTACTGCCTGATCAACACTTGCGTTACGCGCTTCGTCGGAATCGCTGTCCGGTTTGTAGTAGGTAAAATCAACGCCGTTGGCCTCCGCCCACGCCTTACAGGCTTCATAGGTGGTCTGGTTAAAACTCTGGTCCGTAATGTCACCGGAATCGGTGATCATGGCAAGGCTGATATCCGAACCGGATGCCTCCTCCCCACCGCCGCCGGACTCTTCCGCTTTAGCCGAGGTCTGTTTGTCTGCCGCATTGCCGCTGCCGCCGCACGCCGTCAGGGAAAATGTCATTGCAGCCGCCAGAAACATGGCGATCATCTTTCTTTTCATAAAAATATTTCCTCCTGTCTCATCTCACTTATTACCTTAATCCTGCACAACGCGTCATACCGTTAAGATCCCTCCCTGAGATTTCAGAAAGCCCGGGTCATCGAAATCAGGAAGAGTGAACTTTGTATGCCGATATCATGACATATGTCCCTATAGAAACATAGGACTGGAGTCCGATTTTGTGAAAAGTAAATACGTTTTGTTGTATTTTTACAATTTCAGGTGCTTGTTTTTGGCTGATTTGCCTAATGACTTTTGTTGTTATGTCGTTTACTATAAATCTTTACACAAAAAAAGTACACGCGTAACGTGTACTCATTCCTCGCAGCTTCCGGCTGCGCACAGTCATTCTATAGGTAACGACATTAGAAATTTCGTTTACTATATTTGTATGCAGGGTCAGCCTGAGATAACTCTGCAGCGTTTCTGATAACACGCAATGCCGTACCGGTAGATTGTCTTCATTCCGTCTCTGACAAGCGCTTCCTCATACTTCTTTTCCCGGATCTGCCTGAGGGCTTCCCGGCAGCCGGCATCAAAGGCGGCGTTCTCGGCATATTTCAGTTCGATCACGATACCAATCTCCTGCGCCTCGATCTCGATCATGATATCACTGTAGCCATCCCCCGACTCTGCATTGGATCTCACACACCAGCCGTCAAGATTGCTTAACAGCCCCAGCAGGATCCCGTGATAGAAATTTTCCTTCCTTTCCTTTCTGGCATTCGTATCGCGGATACTGATGGTCTTCCCCAGATAGGCGGTAAAAGTATCCTCAACCGCTTTCACATCATTTTCCTGAAACGCCCTTCCCAGACGCTCCAGCTTCGCGGTATCCTTTTTCGTTTCTTCCTGAAACCATCTGCGGATCTGCTGCACAAAGATCCAGCGTATCTCCCTGTTCGGAATGACAAGTTCCGTCATGTCGCCCTGCTGCTGTCCCCGCTGCGTCAGATAACCTGTTGTAAAAAGGATGCTCCACAGGTTGTCAACATCAGAATCCAGATCGCGATAAGTCAGCTCCTGCCGGATCATTTTCCGGATGCTGCCGCCGTCGATCAGCAGTTCCATCTCATTTCTGGCCGCCGATCCCGCCCTGCCGATAAACTTTCTGACAATATCATTGCTGCTTGTATTTACCCAATAGTTCTGCGGTTCTGTCACATTCCCGTCACGCAGATCGCCGCAGTAATTGATCACGTCCCACGGACAGTAAATGCCGGTATTACCGAATTGATAACCGTCATACCACTGCTTTACGGCATCATACTGTTCCATAAACCCATAATAGGAAAGCATGGCTCTTATCTCTTCATCCGTAAAACCAAAGTATTCCCGATAACGCGCATCTTTGATCGTGTATACATTAAAATTATTAAGCCCTGTAAAAATACTCTCTCTGGATATCCGCAGACACCCGGTAAGTACCGCAAAATAAAGGCTCCTGTTTGTTTTCAGCACCTGCCCGAAAAGTCCGCTGATCAGCTCCACCATATCATCGTAATAGCCTGACCGGTATGCCTTATCAAGCGGCACATCGTACTCATCGATCAGGACGACCGTCTTTTGACCATAATATTTCTCTAAAAACTGCGAGAGCTTAAACAGACTGTCCTTCAAAAGCTCATCCGCCATGGAGAAAACACCTTTTTCATTCAGCTCGATGAGCTTTCTGTACTGCTGCCGTTCCGGCTCCGACAGATAATCGCTCTCAAGCAGAAACTGAAACCGCAGCGCCTCGTTGCCGAGAATACTGCGCAGCATTCCTTTGGCCTCATCGAAGGTTCTGCCGCTCACGCCCTTTAAACTGATGGAGATGACCGGAAACCTGCCCATGTACTGCCTGCAAAGCTCTTTCTCCTTCGAGATTTCAAGCCCGTCGAAGAGTCCGCCGTCACTCCCGACCTCAAAAAAGCATCTCAACATGCTTATGTTCAAAGTTTTGCCGAAACGTCTCGGGCGTGTGAGCAGGTTCACCTTGCCCAGGTGATCCAGAAGATCCCGGATCAGACCCGTCTTATCCACATAATAGTAACCCTGTGTACGCATTTCCTCAAAATCTTCAATCCCCATGGGGAGCCTTGCGTTACCTGTCATCCCGGATTCCTTTCTGTAAAACTTCTACATTAACCTCAAACCTGATGCATACGTGGTTCCGATGAAAAGTTCTCAATCTTACCGCGACTCGAACTTATACCCGATCCCCCATATGGTAGCGATCCGCCACCGCTCATGATCATTGATCTTCTCCCGCAGACGCTTGATATGCACGTCTACGGTACGGGTGTCGCCGATATATTCATAACCCCAGATCTGATCCAGCAGCTGCTCTCTCGTAAAAACATGGTTCGGAGAAGACGCCAGAAAATAGAGCAGCTCCAGTTCCTTGGGCGGCATCTCGATCGTCTTTCCCATGTAGATAACAGAATAATTGGTCTGGTTGACGATCAGATCCGGATACTCCACGCTCTTGACGTCGGAAGCCCTGGGCTCCGCGGCCACCGGCTTATAACGGCGCAGCACCGCTTTCACCCTGGCCACCAGCTCCTTGGAATCAAAAGGCTTCTCCATGTAATCATCGGCGCCCAGCTCAAGCCCCAGCACCTTGTCAAACACCTCTCCCTTGGCCGAGAGCATGATGATCGGCAGCGTAGACTTGGCGCGCACCTCGCGGCACACCTGATAGCCGTCGATCCCCGGCAGCATCAGATCCAGCAGCATCAGGTTCGGCCCGAAGCTGTCCACCGCCGAAAGCGCCGACTCACCGTCGTTGACGATCATCGTCTCGAAACACTCCTTCGTCAGATAGAGCGCAATCAGCTCTGCAATATTGTTGTCGTCATCTACGATCAAGATTTTCTGTCTGTTTACCATATATACCTCTCCGTGGATATTTTATAACTCCTGTTTCTGCTTCTTATCTATTACGTAATCCCTTACTCCTTAAATTCCACGATCGTAACGCCCGCGTCGCCTTCCCCGTATTCTCCCAGGCGGTAGCTCTTCACCACCCGGTTCTTACGCAGGTAATTGTGTACCGCATTGCGCAGGGCTCCGGTCCCTTTGCCGTGTACCACGCGCACGCTTGGCAGATGGGCCAGATAAGCGTCATCCAGATATTTGTCCAGCTCGGAAAGCGCCTCGTCCACCGTCCGGCCAAGCAGATTGATCTCCGTGGAAATGGAATAGGACTTGGACATCTTTAATTTGCCGGAAGAAGACCGCTGCATCTTACCGGTATTGATCGTCTCTTCCTCGATCAGTACCAGATCATTCAAAGATACCTTGGAACGGATGATGCCGCACTGTACAAACAGATTTCCGTTCTTATCCGGCCGTGAGCTGACCGTCCCTTTCAGCCCCATGGACACCACCTTGACGCTGTCCCCGGGCTTGATCTGAGTCGGTTTCAGCACTTTATGCGTGGGCTTATCGTTCTTAAGCGTTAGTTTTTCATTTTTCTCTGAAATCTTGTCGCGCACCTTCTGGCGGGACTTCTCCAGATCCTTGATGGAAATACCGGCCTCCGCCTTCTGGAAAACGCGGATCGTCTCGTCCGCCAGCTCCTTGGCATTCTGCAGGATCTCGCGGGCCTCCTCGTTGGCCTGCCGCAGGATCTTCTCCTTCGCCTGATCGATCTTCTCCTGTTTGGCTTCCAGCTTCTGTTTCAGCGCCTTGACCTCTTCTTTATAGCCTGCGATCTCCAACCGCTCCTTCTCAATGGTCACGCGGCTGTTCTCCAGATTCGCCAGCAGATCCTCGAAACTCTCCTTATCCTCCGTAATATGCCGTTTCGCATCCTCAATGATGTGATCCGGCAGTCCCAGCTTGGACGAGATCGCGAAAGCGTTACTCTTCCCGGGAATCCCGATCAGCAGGCGGTAAGTGGGCCGCAGCGTTTCCACGCTGAACTCACAGCTGGCATTCTCCACAAAAGGCGTGGAAAGGGCATAAACCTTCAACTCGCTGTAGTGAGTAGTAGCCATCGTGCGGATGCCGCGGCCATGCAGATGATCCAGCACCGAGATCGCCAGCGCCGCACCCTCGGTGGGATCCGTGCCCGCCCCCAGCTCATCGAACAGACAGAGTGAATTGCCGTCCGCCTGCTGCAGAATCGACACGATATTCGTCATATGGGAAGAAAAGGTGCTCAGACTCTGCTCAATACTCTGCTCATCCCCGATATCCGCATAAACTTCCTCAAAAATTGACAGTTCCGAACGGTCCAGCGCCGGAATATGCAGCCCTGCCTGCCCCATCAATGTCAAAAGCCCTACTGTTTTCAGGGAAACCGTCTTACCGCCGGTATTGGGTCCGGTGATGACCAGTAGGTCAAAATCAATGCCCAGCTGAATATCAATGGGCACCACCTTTTTCTTGTCCAGAAGGGGATGCCGCCCCTGCCGGATGCGGATCTGATGCTCTGTATTGAAAACAGGCATGGTGGCGTTCTGCTCCAGCGCCAGAGCGGCCTTGGCAAAGATAAAGTCAAGGGCCGTCATAGCTTTCTGATTCCCGGTCAAAAGCTCCGTATATGCGCCTGCCTGCGCGCTCAAATCGGCCAGAATGACCGCAATCTCTTCCTGCTCTTTGATCTCCAGCTCCCGCAGCTCGTTGTTCAGATTAACGACAGCCGTCGGCTCGATAAAAAAGGTGGAACCGGTAGACGACTGGTCGTGCACCATCCCCTGCACCTGCCCCTTGTACTCGGACTTAACCGGAATACAGTAGCGATTGTTGCGCATGGTCACCACCGCGTCCTGCAGATACGTCCGGCAGGAACCGCTGATCATGGACGCCAACTGAGAATGAATGCGGTCGTTCGCGATCGTCATGCTGCGGCGGATCTTTTTCAGGGCCGGGCTGGCATCGTCGGCAATCTCCTCCTCCGACAGAATGCACCGGCGGATCTCATTGGACAGCGGCGTCAAAGGCTCCAGACTCTCGAAATACTCATCCAGAGAATCAGCCGGCGTATCCTCCCGCTCCTTGCGCCCGTAACTCTTAATGCGGTTGACGTTTTCCAGAAAAGCTGCGATCCACAGCAGTTCCGCGATGGAAAGCGTGCTGCCGATCTCCAGCGACCGGATGCACATCCCCAGATCCTTGTTGCCCCCAAAGGACGTTGAGCCCTTGCGGAGCAGATATCCCAGCGCATCCGCCGTCTCCGTCTGCGCTTTCCTGATCGCCTCCAGGTCTGTCATCGGCTCTAAAGCCACCGTCAGCTTCCGCCCCTGCTCCGAGGTGGCCTTATCGGTCAAACGCTCGATTATTTTGTTGTACTCCAAGACACGTAATACTTTACTATTCATGATAATTCTCAATCCTTATCAAATTATGAACGATTTGTTATTTTATTGTTACAAAGGAATACTTCTCTTCCTGCAATAAATTGTAGCATACCCCGGTAAAATACGAAAGTTATATTTATCTTCCATAAAAATACGAAACCTGCCATCCTGTGTCAAAATTTTTATGGTATGCTTATTCTAAAAAGAAAAAAGGAAAATCCCAAAAAGGAGGCAATGTATCGTCATGTCAGACAGCCGTTTATTCAGGATCCTGTATCATCTTTTAGACAAAGGCCGCGCCACTGCTCCTGAACTGGCGGCCAAATTCGAGGTTTCCCAAAGAACCATCTACCGCGATATTGACGCATTGAGCAGCGCAGGCATCCCGGTCTATACCGAACCGGGAAGAAACGGCGGTATCTGTTTGCTGGACGATTTTATTTTAGACAGAGCTGTCCTGACTGAAAAAGAAAAGCAGGAAATCCTGACCTCTCTCCAGGGCATCCTGGCCACAGGGTATGCCGCCGGCGAAGAAATGCTGACAAAGCTGGCTGCTCTTTTTCATGTGGATACAGAAAACTGGCTGGAAGTGGATTTCTCACGCTGGGGCGGCTTCGCCCTCGACAACACAAAGTTTGAAACGCTGAAAACGGCCGTCATCCAGCACCGGGAAATCAAATTTATCTACGCCGGTACGATCGGCACAAGTAGCCAGCGCACCGTCTGCCCGCTTAAATTGCTCTATAAATCAAAAGGCTGGTATCTGAAAGCATTCTGCCTCACCAAGCAGGATTTCCGCATCTTCAAGCTAAACCGCATTTCAGACCTGGAACTGCTGACACAGACCTTTGTGCCAAAGCCATATCCGGAGCCGGAAGAGACTTCGCCGCCTGCCTGCCAGCGAATCGTCCTTTCCTTTACCAGAGAAGTCGCCTACCGCGTCTACGATGAATTTGACACAGCACAGATCACCTGTCAGGATAACGGCAGTCTGACCGCCAGCGCCGAAATGCCCGTGGATGCATGGCTGATTGGTTATCTGCTCTCCTTCGGAACGCAGGTCGCGATTCTTGAACCCCAGTACCTGAGAGAGATCGTGGCCGAACAGGCCCTGCAGATTTACAAAAAATCAATAAATCCTGAATAAATGGGTGAATCCTAAACAAATGACTAAATTCCGAATAAATAAGCAAAGCCTGAATAAGCGGGTGAATCCTGAGTAAACGAAAGAATTTCCAATATAATAATAAACCCTGACATCAGATGTCAGGATATATATGCTATTCTTTAACCAAAGCAGGCAACATAACAAATATTTGTTCCGCTTCCTACGCCGGAACAAAACACCTGAGAACTAAGAAAGACAGAGGTACGAATTCTATGAGCAGACCAACTTCAAAAACAGACTTAATGACCGCAGCCGCCGACAACTACCGCAAACTGAACGCTCTTATTGACGGGCTGACAGAAAAAGAACTGACAACCGAATTTGATTTCGCAGCGGATGAGAAAAAGAAAGAAGCGCACTGGAAACGGGACAAAAATCTCCGGGACGTCCTGATCCATCTGTATGAGTGGCACCAGCTCCTCTTAAGCTGGGTACAGGCCAATCAAAACGGAGAAGAAAAACCCTTCCTGCCGCGGCCCTATAACTGGAAAACCTATGGCGAGATGAACGTCTTTTTCTGGAAAAAGCATCAGAATACATCCCTGGAAGAAGCAAAAGAAATGCTTGATCAAAGTCACCGGGAAATCATGCAGCTGGCGGAAACTTTCTCCAACGAAGAACTGTTTTCAAAAGGCGTATACAAATGGGTAGGCGGCAGCGCGTTAGGATCCTACTTTGTCAGCAATACATCCAGCCATTACGACTGGGCCATGAAAAAGCTGAAAGCACATATCAAAAAATGCAAAGGACAATAACACCTGCCATACTTTGTCAGATTAATTCATGAAAAAAGGCACAATCTTTTACATCATGATCGTGTCTTTTTTCAAGGATTTTAAAGCCCCTTCCTTTTATTTCAATACAATCCATCTGCCATTTTTGGCAGGCCCTTCGTGAATAATCATCTGCCTTTTTTTCAGTTCTTTGATCGCCCGTTCGATAGATGCCCTGGAAATATTTAACTCTTTGATCATTTTGGCCACCGAAGTGGACGGATTTCTCTTTATGGCCTCCAAAACTGTCTGTTCCTTATCCGTCAATGTTGCATTTACTCCCTCATTTACTCCCTCATTTACTCCCTCATTTACTCCCTCATTCTGTCGGAGAAATTCCGGATGAATCAATAAAGTAGTGCAAAATGAAAGGCGTTCAGGATCCGTTTCAAAAATTGGCTTCGGTGAACCATTGCGCTCCAAAGCATTCAAAATTTTCCGAAATCCTGTATTGCGTCCCTCAGTCAGATGCATTTCTTTCAGGAATTCGCCAATCCGGCGGTTACGGTATCGTCTGTTAAATACATGATATGTCCGCAAACCTTCTTCTGTAATAGAACGGTCTGCTCCGGGATGACTGACAATCTCTATCCTGTCCGGCAGAACACGCACCTCAATCGGCTCACGGACATCATAACCTTTATGATAGACAGCATTACAGAGGCTTTCTTCAATAGCCGCATAAGGATAATTAAAAAACCGATCTGCCTCAGCCTTATTCGGGATCTTTATGATCTGTTCCTGAATAATACTGTTCTGAATATACTGCAGTGCTTCGCGAAGCTGCTGATGCAGCGGTCCTTTGAAAATTTTTTCGATGATCCTGTCTCCGCCCAGATCATCAGGAAACTGAACCACATCAATCTGTGCATAAGGAAAAAACCTCTGCGGCTCCATGCTGAAAAACATCAGCCCAACATTTTTAGGTTTCGTATATTCCGGCAGAGTATTTACAATGTTCATATTCCGACATAAATCCACAAATTGCATATGCCCGGACTCTTCATAAAGCGAGCTGCCGATTTCTTTCAAATAAGACTGGATCAGCGTGAGATTAAGATCTGTCAAATCCGCTTCATGATTAATCCTGTCATCAAAAGGGACATTGTTGGCAAGATTATAAAGGTCTCTCTTCTCCTCCTCAGAAGGCACTATCGTACTGGCCATTTTCCGAATATAATAAACGCGTTCCTTCTCGTTTTTTGCCATGGTTCTGGGAGAAGAATACGGGCGCAGATAACCGCCCGGCGCCCAGATCACAATAAACTTTTTCTCTTCATAATCGGCCACTTCGACAATGGGCAGATATTCCGGCTGGATACGTTTGCATTTATTCAGCATATCTTTCAGATAATGGTCGATTTTTTCCGGCGAAACACCCGGCAGCGCATCGGGACGTCCATCTTTTTCCTTCACCCCTATCACAATATATCCGCCGCCCCAGTTATCTATATCATTTGCAAAAGCGCAGATCGTCTTCAGGGAGGCTTCTGCGTCCCAGGTTTCTTTAAATTCAATTCTGGCCCATTCCACAACATTTCCGGAAAGCAGCGTTTTTATATTTGTTGGTACAGCCATTTTTTATTTACTCCGTTCTCTGATCTCATATAATGATTGTTCCACGTCATCCCTCGGCAAATTTATAGACATTTCCCGAGGTCAACAGCTTTTCTCCACATATCCATATCATATTCACAATTCAAAAATAATATCAAGTGGAACGTCCGCATTCCCTTTTGCATATGGGCAGACTCTTCCGTTTATGATATAATCTCGACAGTAAGACCACCCCGCTTTCAGGCACGGCAGGGCCGCGGCGGTCAGCATCCGAATACATTATACAATACGAGGTTACCCATGCGAAAGACCCTTTATCTCAAATTAATACTGGCATATATTATTTTCGGCCTGTTTGGCTTCGTGGTGGTGGCTACTTTTGTGGCCAACATGACGCTGGATCATCTGAAAAAGGAGCATTCGGAATCCCTCTACCGCGAGGCTACTTTCATCGCCAATACCTACGCTACCGACCTGTACAAAAACGAGATATCTCTGGAAGCCGTCAAGGTACAGCTGGACGCGCTGGACGCCTACACGAACGCCGTTCTCTGGATCATCAATCCGTCCGGACGCCTTGTGCTGGATTCTTCCGCCCCGCTGGATCTGGAAAATGAGATCGTCATAGAGAATTTTGATTCTACGGTCACGGCTGGCTCCAATTACGTCGTGGGAAACTTTTTCAATACATTCGAAGAAGATATGCTGAGTGTTTTCGCACCCATCACGGCCGACTATAAAGTAAAGGGCTACGTGGTCATCCATATGCCTATGGGCAGCATTCAGATGGAAGCCAACAGTATGCTTACCATTTCCTATCTGATGCTCGTAATCCTGTTTTTGCTGTCTCTGATCATCCTGATCTTTTTTACGGAAATCGTCTATATACCGCTGCGCAAGATTACAGAAGCCACGGAGCAGTACGCCAGCGGCAACATGCATTATGAATTCACCGTGGAAAGTGAAGACGAGATGGGTTATCTGGCGGCCACCCTGTCCTACATGGCCAGCGAGATCGCCCGCTCCGAGGATGACCAGAAGAAATTCGTAGCCAATGTTTCCCACGACTTCCGCTCTCCTCTGACTTCCATCAAGGGATATCTGGAAGCCATGATCGACGGCACGATCCCGCCTGAGATGCACGAGAAATATCTGTCCATCCTGTTAAATGAAACGGAGCGCCTGACAAAGCTGACCAACAGCCTGCTGACGCTCAACAATCTGAATACCAAGGGAATTATGCTGAACAAATCCGATTTTGATATCAACGGCGTGATCCGCAATGTGGCTGCCTCCTTTGAGGGCACCTGCCGCGAACGGACCATCGCCATCGAACTGGTACTGACCGGCGACCAGATGTATGTATTCGCCGATGTAGACAAGATCCAGCAGGTTCTCTACAACCTGCTGGACAATGCGATCAAATTCAGCCATCACGATTCCATCATCAAGATGGAGACTACCGAAAAGCATAATAAAATTTTTGTCAGCGTAAAGGACTCCGGCATCGGTATCCCGAAAGACGACCTGAAACTGATCTGGGACCGTTTCTACAAATCCGACCTGTCCCGCGGCAAAGACAAGAAAGGCACCGGACTCGGCCTGTCCATCACCAAGGAGATCATCCGCTCCCACGGCGAGAACATCAATGTGATCAGCACGGAAGGCGTAGGCACGGAATTTATCTTTTCACTGCCAAAATCGGATGTGGAGGATGACGATTAGGCAATTTGGAGTAAACTATGAAATCTGTTGAATGTATATAAAAATATCATGATCAACACCTGAGATACACGATTGCCCATACTTCCACTTCCGGCAGTGTAAACCGCACAAATTTTCCTTTCTCATTTGTCACAGATTCATATGGCAGCTCCTGACTTGTACTGTCCGGCAGGTCGGGACTGGCACAATAAATCCCTTCTATATCTCCATCCACCGCCACTGTACAGAGAATGTCCTTCTGTATCGGCGGTTTTTCTTTTCCTTTATTCCAGTAATCTTCCGAGCAGCCGCACAGATTGATAAATATAAGCAGTTTGCATCCTGTGCTTTCCCGTATCGTGATCCACAGCTTCCCGCTTTCCCCATAGGCGCTCCAACAGGCTGTCCCGGCTTCCGCTCCGCATTGATATTCATAATTATCCCATCCCATATGCGTCATGGTCACATCAGTCATTTCCGGATCATAGAAAAGATTAAGATAACGCAGCATGAAATCATAATACCTGCGCATCACCGCCGCCGTCTCTTCTCCCATTAAGCTGTAATCCCCATAATACCCCTGGGTCAAAACAGCATTGTTCTCCCCCAGCAAAAGGTGATAAGCGCCATTGGAAACAATGACTGCCATCAGGATCCGCGCAGCGTAAGCCGCCAGAAGACCGTCCTCTTTGCGAAACGGCTCCAGATACGCCGCCAGGATGACCGGCTTCCTGTCCTGTACCAGACGTCTTGCTTCCAAAATCAGCTGTTTTATATGAAAATAGCGCTCATAGGGCGGCCATACCTCTATATAGACTGCTTTCACATTATGACATGCCGTCTCCGATACGGGCCAGTTTCCTACATTATTGAAAACAAGAAAAGGCTCCTGCCCTGTTTCTGTAAGGGCCGCAGAGACCTCATCGATCAGACTGCCAAACTCTTTCTGCAATGCCACCCTTTCAAACCTACCCTCCAACCTGGAAAAAGCAGTCTTTGGAAACCCATAGGTATCCATGTGGATCCCTGCAAAACCCATCTTCTCCAAAGCGTTCTGATACTGAGCGGCCAGATGACTTCTCCACGGCGAACCTTTTTGTATATTCATGATATAGAACCTGTCAATAAAGCAGAACACATCTCCGTTCCCATTATAAAAGGCCCAGTCCCTGTGCTGCTCATAAAACTCTTTCGAGGCGGCATAGACTGCCCCGTAGGCAATCGGTTTCATTCCATACCGCTTTGCCTGCACAATTTTCTCCCTCACGGTATCCCTGTGAATCTTTTTACCCATCATATCCTCATAATCATCCTGCTCTACTACAAGATTATCATGCCGATAGGACCAGTCATAAAACTGTACCATATTGATATGGTATTTTCGCAGCTGCTCCATGGCTCCGTTTACCATATCTTTTTTTGCAAAATCGCTGACAAACCCATACCGCAGGGAATATTCCGGCTTCCGGCATACGTCAAAAGCCGTCTCCAGTATAAGTGGCTTTTCTTTTCCATACAGCACCGCCCGTACCCCATATCCCGCAAAAAAAGAGTCATAGCTGCCTGCGCATATCTCTGTCGTCTGCTGCAGCCTGTCTATCTCCACGGTACGGATTTTGGCTTCCAGCCAGTAAACCACTAGCACCACCCGGTCATAGCGCCGTGCCTCACAAACATCCTCCGCTTCCAGACATAGCCACACTTCTTCTCCTGTCAGATACTGCGCTTTTCGCGGATAAAAATCCATACGCTTCCATCCTCCGTTTTCTATGTTTTCTAACTTTTCTGTCTTTACCCTCAGTGAGGGTACTATCCCTTTAAGGCACCGTCCGTCAGTCCCCTCATCAAATTCTTCTGGAAGAGCAGAAAGACTATGACTACCGGCACGATCGCGATCACGGCCGTTGCCGCCATGATATTCCATCTGGCCCCCGCAAACTGCTGGAAATAAATGGACAACGCCTGCGGCACATTATGTTTCGCCCGGTCCTGTAAGAAAAAAGCAGCCTGTGCATAATTGTTCCAGATCCCGAAACCGTTCAGGATTACCACCGCCGACACAGAGGGCTTTAACAGCGGAAGAATGATCTTCCAGAACACCTGCATCTGGCTGCATCCGTCAATTACAGCCGCCTCCTCCAACTCCATTGGCAGTGCCCTGATAAATCCGGTAAATACAAAGACGGCCTGCGGAATCGCCAGCGTGGCGCACACGCATGTCATCCCCCACAAAGTGTTTACGGCGTGCAGCCTGATCATCAGCCCATAAAGCGGCACCGTATTGATAATACCCGGCACCATCATACAACAGAGAAATATCAGATAAACCGTCTGGTTAAACTTATTTTTACAACGGGCGACAGCATAGCCGGCCATCGCGCCCAAAATTACGATCAACAGGATCGCCCCTGCCGTAATCAGGCCCGAATTCAGCATTGCGTGTCCGATCTGGGACTGTTTCCATCCGTCCGGGAAATTCTGGAAATAAAAATCCGGAACAAACATATTACCTTCATAAAAATTGCGCCGGGGCGTATTTAAAGCCAGAATCAGGAGGATTCCAAAAGGCGCCAGACACAACAGACTGATCATAATAATTATAAGATACCGTAAACCACAGAGTATTTTTTTCATCTCGATATCCATTCCTTTCCCTTCATCCATGATCCGGAACGTCATGCACCAGATTCTTTTCTTCTTAATCTTCTTCCTTCTTTCTCATCAGCCACGAGGATGCCGCTACCGGTATCAGTACGATCAGAAACAGAATGATCGCTACTGCAACCGAATATCCTGTCTTGCTTCCATAACACATACGCATGATATAAATACTCAACGTTTCTGTCTGATACCCCGGACCTCCGCCGGTAAGGGACATCACAATATCAAATACAGACAGTGAGCCGATGATATTTGTGATGACATTGATCCTGATCGACGGACCAAGCAATGGCAGAGTCACATGCAGGAAACCGTCCACCCAACGCGCCCCGTCTATTTTGGCTGCCTCATATAAGTCTCTGGAAATACCCTGCAGTCCTGCCAGATAGATTACCATAGTCATCCCGGCATACTGCCAGACGTTTACCAGAACGATCACCAGCAGGGCGCTTTTATAATTCCCCATCCAATTACCAAACCATTCCGGATGCCCCAGTCCATCAAAGAAATGATAAAGGAATCCTCTGCCCGGCTGCAGCAGAAAATACCATATATACCCCATGATCAGGGGACTGATAATGGCCGGCATATAGATGCACATGCGGGCGATCGATTTTCCTCTGAATTCCGAATTCATCAAAAGGGCATAGACGAGCCCCACTATATTTAACAGTGGGGCACTTCCGAGCGTAAACAATACGGTTGTCCTGATGTCCGACAATGCCCTTTGGTCATGAAAAAAATCGATAAAGTTCCGGAGTCCGACAAAATGTGCGGCTTTGATCCCGTCCCAGTCGGTAAAGCACAGGCCGATTCCCTTCAAAAGCGGGTAGATGAAAAACACCGCGTACAGCGCAAAGGCCGGAACCGCCATAAATTGATGTAACCCGATCTTTCGGCTTTTCATGTCTCCATCCTTTCCGGAGTTTACTGTTCTTCGTCTCCAGCACTGCCTATTCCGTCATTCCACGCGTCCGTATAGGCTTCCGCAAACTGCTCCGGCGTATACTGCCCGGCAAACAAGCCCTGCAGCATCCTTCCAGCGTCATCCCCTGAAAAACCGGCCGGTTTTTCATTGGTAAAACCGATATTGACCGCACCGTCCAAAGCCGCGGAAACCTCACTCACAACAGCCTCCGGTGCCCATTTGGCAGTCACATCCTTAAAGGCGCTCGGCGCTTTTGCCACTTCACAGTATTTCTGCTGGTTCTCCGGCAGGAACAGGAAGTTCATGAATTCAATACATGCCTCCTTGTGTTCTGTAGTTGCGGAAATCGAATACCCGGAGTCTTCCGCACTTAACACCACCGGAGATGAACCCTGCATATATGCCGGATACGGTGCGAATCCAATTTTATCTTCCATTTCCGGAGAAGCCTCCAGCACACTGGAAATTGCCCACATGCCGTTGCTGAACATAGCCGTTCTCCCACTGACAAAATCCTGTACACAGTTATCGTTGGTAGCCGTCAGAATATCCTCATTGATCAGTCCCTTATCCTGCAATTCCTTCATATTGCCGGCAAAAACAGCCATCGGCCCATCGCTGTCCGCAAACTTCAACGCCTCCTGATCATTCTCCAGCATCGCTTTCTTTGCTTCGATCGTACCCAGATTTGATTTCACATAGCCATGCGGGATGAACTCGATCAGATGTCCTAAATGCCAGGCTTCGCTTCCGAAAATGAACCACGGAACCACATCCGGCTTCTCGGTCCTGATCTTTTCCAGCATTGCCACAAATTCATTCCACTCTCCGGGAAATTCCTCAATCCCCAGCTCATTAAATATCTCTTTATTATAAAAGAATCCCGCCATCGTCATATTGGTGCATACGCGGTAAGTCTTTCCTGTCTTCACATCTGTGCACGCTGCTTTCATATCCGGTGACATACGGTCCCACCACTCATTCTGGTCCGAAATATCCATGTATTTCCCTTCATCCACAAACCCCTGTTCATAGGTCGTCATAATATCCGGCACCTCGTCAGACGCAAACTTGATCTTAATGATATTGCTGGCGTCTTTCTGATACTCCTGTTCTACCGTGATCCGATCCTGGGATTTATTAAACGATTCAATGATCTCGTTCATCACGTCGATGGTCTCTATCTTCCCTGTAAATAATTTAATATTCACTTTCTCGCCGCTGGCCGCCTGGCCGGTCTCCGACTCCTTTTGTGTATCATCCGTTTCTTCCGCTCCTGCAGTCTCTTCAACCGGTTCACTTACTTTACTTTCTGCTGCCGGCTGATTTCCCGCACCGCCGCATCCTGCAAGTGTACCTGCCGCCACGGCCAAAGCCATAAATAACGCTGCTGCTTTTCTTCTCTTCATATTCTTATATCCTCCTTCTTACTGACAGTCACTCTTGATCATCTTTCTTTCCATGCAATATCAAAAACTGTCTTTTTATTTTGCATTTTCATCTTAGCATCTATCATGTTTGTATAAAATACCATATATTTTGGATAACAGTTTCAGTTTTTTGTATATATCATCTAATGCTTGCTATTTTTCTACGGCTGTTCAATAATGATTACAAGGAGGCTGTCCATGAAAAGAAATATACATTTAACATTCACAACAAAACTTGTCACTATGATATGCCTTTTTCATATAGCCGCAATATCCGCTGTCTCTTACCTGAATTACCAGCGATATTCGAGGCAGGTAACCGGGCAGACGATCGCCCAGACCCAGCAGATCATTGAGCAGACCGGTTCCAACATTAACGTCTATCTCAATGAATTGAACCGTCTGACATTGGCTCCCTATTACGATGACGACGTATTGCACAGCCTGGAACTGTCCCCACGCTCTCCGGAAGAACAGCTGTCCGTCAGCAGAACGATCGGTGATTTTCTTGCTTCCGCCATGACGCTGCCCCGCGATGAAATCCTGCGGGTCTATATCATGAATGATAAGAATATCTATTCCTATACCCGGACACCTTATGAAATGGAAGATTTCGAGCGTTATCAGGAAAGCGGCTGGTACCGACAGGCTCTGTCCCAGACAAAGCCGATCTATATTCCGCCGCATCTGGAAAAGGCCTTCGGCAGCAGGAAAATACCCGTCTTTTCTGTGGTCAGGCCAATTCGCAGCAAGAAGGATAACACACAGATACTCGGCGTCATTAAAGTAGATGCCGATTATTCGGGCATTCGCAAAATCTGCGACCGCGTAGAACTGGAAAAGGGAGGTGCACTCATCATCACCAACGACGAAAACCAGATCATATATCAGACAAGCGAGCAGATCAGCCCCGATTTCCTGTCCTTTCTGACGCCCTCCAAAATGGCCGGAAGCGGACATTTTTTCACAGATTCCGACGGTGAGAAATATATTTGGAATCATTACACCATCGCCTCTTCGGGACTTAAGATCATTGCCCTGAACTCTTACGGGGAACTCATGAAACCGATGCGGGAAAATATGCAGAAAACCATACTGCTGACCACGGCCTGCGTGATGGTATCCATTGCATTTTTTACCTTTTTTATCAGAAGATTTCTATCCCCGCTCACCACCATCGTACAGCTGATGCGCAAGGTGGAAGATGGAGACCTGTCTGTACAGGCTCCCGTACAGACACAGGACGAAATCGGTTACCTGACCCTGTCCTTTAACCGGATGGTCAATAATCTGCGCCGGTTCGTCCTCAAAAATACCCAGCTGGTCAAGGAGGTTTACGAGACCCGGTATCTATACAAAGAATCCCAATACAACGCCCTTTGCAGTCAGATTAAACCGCATTTTATGTACAACACTTTAAATACCATAAGCCTGCTTGTCAAATGTGGTGAAAGCCAAAGCGCCGTCCGCGCCATCGAGGCTTTTTCCTCCTATCTGGGCGGTATCATGAATGTTGACAAAGAAATCTCTCTGCAAGACGAAATACAGATCTGCCTGGACTATCTCTCCATCATGCAGCTGCGCTATGAAGACAAACTGACCTATCATATGGAAATCGACCCGACGCTGTACCACTGTCAGATCCCTTCCCTTTCCGTGCAGCCCCTTGTTGAGAACGCCATAAAACATGGCTGCGAGAAGTCCAGAAATGCCGCTCACATTGAGATTCTGGCCCGTCCGGAATCCGCGGGATATCTGATTCAGGTAACCGATAACGGCCCGGGCATTCTGCCCGAAAAGCTACGACAGATCAACGAACAGATCTGTACGGTAAGCGCACTGCCGGAAAATCCTGCCCATGACAGACACAATGCCGAAGATACCACCCCACCACAGGGCAGCATCGGCCTGATCAACATCTGTAAAAGACTGCTGTTGAAATTCGGAGAAGACACCCGGATCAATATTGCTTCTGACTGCGGCAGAGGAACCACCGTTATCCTGCACATTCCCGATAAACAGATTGGAGGTTAAGACTATGTACCATATTTTAGTTGTGGATGACGAAAAACTGATGCGCACCTACCTTGCCAACAGTATTCCTTCCTTCACTGACAAATTCCAGGTGAACGGTATCGCCAAAGACGGATTGGAAGCGATCGAACTGTTAAAGAAGCAGCACTTTGAGGTAGTCATTACCGATATAAAGATGCCGGAAGTGGATGGCTTAAGTCTTGCTAAATATATTGCTGATAATTTCCCGGACATCATTGTCATTATCATATCCGGCTATAATGATTTCGAGTATGCCCGATCTGCCATTCAGTACCGGGTGACTGATTATCTGTTGAAGCCCCTTGTTGACCAGAATCTGATCCTCCTGCTGGAGTCTATCGCCAGGCGTCTGGAGAAACAGCCGGCCTCCGCGTTCCTCTCCGGTGAGTCCGTTTCCACAGAACAGGAACTTAAAAAAGCCCTCTTTGGCTCTATTCTGGAAGGCAATACCGCTCTGACCTATGACCTTTTCCAAAGACTGGAATCCTGTGGACTCTCCTGTCCGGCCAGCCATCATGTACTGTTGAAATGCCTGCCGGACACTCTTGAACTGCTGTTAAAGAACCGCACGGCATTTGACGTGACAACAGATCATCTGCGCCTGAACCAGCTTCTGCAGGACATCTGCGCAGACTTTGGCTATACGACACTTTATAATACCGACGGAGCTACTTATATCCTGCTGACAGCTTCCGATCTCCCGGCCCTTACACAAAACATCCATGAACTTCATAAGGAGCTGTGCCGAAGAACCGCTGCCGAAAATATGCCCAAAAACCTTGTCTACGGAAGCCCGTGCGTAAAGGATATCATGGAGCTTCCTTATGCCCTGCAGGAAATCAACCGCCTGGCGCCTCTTTCCCTGCTCAGAAGAGGCACCCTTTATCTTTCCTGTGATACCGCCGGCTACGATGATTTTATCAGGTCCATGCACGCTCTGGAAGAACAGTTCTATACCGATTACCTCACATGCTCTCCGGACAGGATATACCTGGATATCGGCAAAATGCTCTCCCTCTTTTTTCATACATCCCCGGACTCATCCACCGGCTCTTCTTCAAAAGACCAGAACCGGGACTGTCCTGCCCAGGAAAATTTTGCCGCCCTACTGCGCCTTGGCTCCTACCTGATCCAAATCATCTGCAAGCGCGCAAAAATAAATCCTGCTTATCGCAGGAGCGCATATACAGAGCTTTTCCATCAGATCGACCTCCACCTGCCCTCAGGGATGCCGGACGAGGCCGCCTGTACCCTGCTGCTGTCCAATACCATCTGCACACTCATTCCCTCTTCCAAAGCGCCTGCCGCAGAACCGGGGGAGATCGTCACAAAGGCCAAAGAATATATCCTGGCGCACTATCAGGAAAATATTTCCCTCTCCGATGTGGCCGCATACTGCGGGATAAACAGCAGCTATCTGAGCGATCTATTTCATAAGACGTTAAAGGAATCCTACACGAAATACCTGCTCCGCATCAGAATGGAGCAGGCTGCCAGACTGCTGCGGCAAAACCCGAATATCCGGGTTTACACCGTGGCAGAACAGACCGGATTTGTATCCGTAAAACATTTTAATACCGTATTCAAGAAATATTACGGCGTTACCCCGAAGGAATTTTAGCTCCACTGCAGCCGGTGCAGCTCTCCCTGCGTCTGCATCTCCCGAAAGCGGTTCTGCCGCAGCGCCTCATACAACACAATAGCCACAGAATTAGAGAGGTTCAACGACCTGATCTGCTCCAGCATGGGAATCCGGATGCACATCTCCTCGTTCTCCACCAGAATTTCCTCCGGAATGCCGGCGCTCTCCTTGCCGAACATGATATAGTCATCCGGCGCAAAAGTAACGTCCGAATAGACCTGTCTGGCTTTGGTTGTCGCCATCCAGATTCTGGCCTGCGGATGCATCTGCTTAAATTCTTCGTAATTCATATAGCGGGTGACATCCAGATGTTCCCAGTAGTCCATGCCGGCCCGCCTGATCGACTTCTCATCCAACCGAAACCCCAGCGGTTCAATGAGGTGAAGGCTCGTACCTGTTGCTACACAGGTACGGCCGATATTCCCCGTATTTGCCGGAATCTCCGGCTGATGTAATATGATATGCATAATTATTTCTCTGCCCGCAGCCTTTCCACAAAAGCCGCCAGCTTCCCGATCGCAACTTTCAGATTGTCCAGAGAATAAGCGTAGGAAATTCTCAGATACCCTTCCCCGCAGTTGCCAAAAGCCGTTCCCGGCACCACAGCCACCTTTTCTTCTGCCAGGAATCTGCTGGCAAACTCGTCGCTGGTCATGCCAAACTCTTTAATGCACGGGAACACATAGAAAGCCCCGAAGGGTTCAAAGCATTCCAGTCCCATCTCCCGAAAAGCATTCAGCAGATAGCGCCTTCTCTGGTTATAGGCCATCCGCATCTCCTTCACATCATCGTCCCCGTTGCGCAGCGCTTCCACTGCCGCATACTGGCTTGTTGTGGGAGCACACATGATGGCAAACTGATGGATCTTCGTCATCTGCTCCACGATCTCCCGCGGTCCGCAGGCATAGCCCAGCCTCCATCCGGTCATGGCAAACGCCTTCGAAAAACCGTTGATCAGGATTGTCCGCTCCTGCATACCTTCAATTTCCACGATCGAAACATGCTTCTCTTTGTAGGTGAGTTCTGCGTAGATCTCGTCGGACATGACAAAGATATCATGCCTGCGGATCACCTCCGCAATCGCCTCCAGATCCTTCCGCTCCATGATCGCCCCCGTGGGGTTGTTCGGAAAAGGCAGGATCAGCACTTTCGTCTTGTCGGTGATGGCGTCTTCCAGCTCCTGCGCCGTCAGACGGAACTCATTCTCCCCTTTTAACTCGATGATCACCGGCACGCCGCCAGCCAGCACCGCACAGGGCTCATAGGAAACATAACTGGGCTGCGGGATCAGCACTTCATCCCCCGGGTTGAGCATCGCGCGCAGGCCGATGTCGATGGCCTCCGAACCGCCCACCGTAACCAGCACTTCATGGTTCGGATCGTATGTAACACCCTGTTTTCTCTTCGTATAATGACAGATTTCTTCTTTCAGTTCCTTCAAGCCGGAATTTGACGTGTAGAAAGTCCGCCCCTTTTCCAGCGAATAAATACCTTCATCCCGGATATGCCACGGCGTATCGAAGTCCGGTTCCCCGACACCCAGGGAAATGGCATCCTTCATCTCCGTCACGATATCGAAGAATTTGCGGATCCCGGACGGTTTGATCTCTACTACTTTATCAGCTAACGGATTTCTCACGGTGTCACCTTCTCTCTCGTATCCTCGTATTTTTTCGTCAGGACCGTACCGTGATCCTTATACTTTTTCAGGATAAAATGCGTTGCCGTACTGAGCACCGATTCGAGCGTGGACAGCTTATCCGACACAAAACCGGAGATCTGTTTCAGGGATTTCCCCTCCAGAGTCACCAGCAGGTCATAGCCGCCCGAGATCAGGTACACGGAATTCACTTCCGGATACTTGTAGATCCGCTCCGCTATCTTGTCAAAACCCTGTCCGCGCTGCGGCGTCACGCGCACCTCAATAAGCGCCGACACCTTCTCTATGGAAGTCTTCTCCCAGTCGATCATCGTATGATAGCCGCAGATGATCCCCTCAGCTTCCAAAGCCGCCAGTTCATTTACCACATCGATCTCTTCCACACCCAGAATGACAGCCAGCTCTTTTAAATCAATACGGCTGTTCCTTTCCACGATCGCCAACAATTCTTCTCTCATACTCTTTCTTTTCCTCCATCCTGTTCTTACTGTTCTTGCTGTCTTTACTATTCTTCCTGTTCCCATCCAATATCATAAAATAGATGAAACTTCCTGTCTATCTCTATCCCTTTGGGCCAGCGCATAGATCTGGTCTGCCTTTGGCTTATCCAGATACCGTTTCTCGTCTTCGTTATAGATCACCCGGTCTTTTCCGGCCGTCGTCCTGCCGATGACTGCCGCCGGGATTCCTTCCCGCGCCAGCGCATCCTTGAGCGCCTGCCCGTTATCCGTCGCCATCAGCAGACAGCCGCCCGACAACAACTCATATGGATTCAGCTCCAAAAACTCACAGATCTCCACCGTCTCCTGCTTCAAGGGTATTTTCTTCAAGTCGATCTCCAGTCCAACGCCTGCCCGCTGCGCCAGTTCCCACAAGGCTCCGAAGATCCCTCCTCTGGAAACGTCATGCATTCCGCAAACGCCGGACTTCACGGCAGTGGCGGCCTCCGGTATCACGGACAGATATCTGTCGTAAGCTGCCGCCTCGTCGATCATGCGGACCGGATATCTGGTGCACAGCTGCTGCCTGTACCGCGACGCCAGCCGCGCCGTACCTTCCAGCCCGATCCATTTACTGACCACAATATCCTGTTCTTCCCTGATTCCCCGCAGGGAACCGGCTCGTGCGGCCTCCCGTTTTCCAACGCCGGTCACGGTCATCAACGGCCTGTCAACGGCAGGCGTTACTTCCGTATGTCCGCCCAGAATCTGCGTACCGCACCCACGGCACACCTCTTCCGCCTGCTCCATCATCAGCTGCAGCCCGCTCTCTTCCGTCTCCTCCGGCAAAAGAACCGTCAGCATCACTCCCACCGGCTCCGCCCCTGCCGCGGCCACATTGTTGAGCGCCATAGGAATGGCATAGGTACTGATCCGCTCCGCCGCAGCCGTGACCGGCGTCGTGGAAAGCACAGTCTCATATCCTTCGCCAAACGATAAAACGGCGCAGTCTTCCCCCAGAGCTGCGCCACTTACCACTTCTTCCCTATGCGTCTTTATATACTTCAGGACAGAACGTTTCAATACGTTCTCCGAAACTTTTCCACATCTCATCGCTTTACGCCCGGCCGTTTCCTGCCTGCCTCCGATTCATCATAACCTGCATATTTTGTTGTCTACTATGAAAGTCTTCGACTTTCACAGCTTGGATGGCCATGCGGTCCGCCCGACGGCAGGCTAAGCATGATGTAAGTTTACTGTGCAGGCGCCCCTTCCTGCGGCTGAGACGGCTGTGCCTGCCCTTCCGCCGGGGGCGGCGCTCCCGCATCCGCCGGAGCAGGCGGCTGTCCCTGTCCTTCTGCCGCCGCCTGCGCTGCAGCAGCTTCCGCCGCTGCGGCATCGGCCGCCGCCTTATAGGCTCCAGCCACTGCCTTTACCTGATCAATGCTGTTAGTGGCCACCGCTGCCATAATGGCATTATACGCCCCTTCGTCCTCGGTGGCGATCCCCACCGTCGCACTTCTCGGAGCTTTCATATAAGAACTGCTGTTAACCTGCTCTCTGCTCACTTCCACACCGTTCTCACGGACTACCTTCCACAGCTGCGCTTTATAGCCGATATGCGCCGACTGTACGGAGCAGTATCCTACCGGACGGGAAGCGTCTGTATTGATCACCTCGGTATCCGGTGCGATCCTCTCCAGCACAACACTTTCGTAGACCACTTCTCTGCCCGGCGCCCTCGTCTCCGCGCCATAGATCGTGAACGTAATCTTCTTATCCGGCGTCGTGATCCCTTCAATATAGATCGGCGCGTCCAGATTATTCCTAAACTTGAAATCCTTGCCCGAAGATTCCGCGATCGCGGCATCCGCGGAAGGATCCACATAGGTAACGATCATCGAATGGTTGTAACGCTCCGTCACCTCCAGTTCCGCATTCAGAACCGCATTATATAAAGTAGTGGAAACCTGACAGATTCCGCCGCCCAGACTGTCCACCACCTGCCCGTTCAGATAGGAGCCTGCCATATAATACCCGTTAGCCTCCGAAAAGGGCGATACCGTCTCATAGCAGGAGAACTCTTCACCCGGATACAGGGTAAGCCCGTTGATCAGCTTGCAGCCGTTGGCCACGTTCGCACTTCTCGATCCGCCGGAACTCGAATAGCTGGTGGTAAAAGTGCCCAGCACATCCTTCACCTTCGCCAGCTCTTCGGCCGTACCCGCCGGCTCATCCACCGTAACGGCCAGATCGATATCGCATGCCCCGCCGTTCCACTCGTTTAAAAGGTAATCGTAAACCGCATCCGTGGAAACCGCCGTGTCGATCAGAATACCCGGCTGTCCCTCCACAACCTGAAAACCGGTCTCGGTCTTGACTAAAGACGCATTCACGGCCTCCTGGTTGTACTGTGCGCCGTTCTCCTCAATCAGCGCCCGGATCTTATCCTTGTCAAAGTCGAAAGCTACATCATATACTTTATTCTGATATTCCAGATCCTTCAATTCCTTATAACACTGCAGGATGTCTCCGTCCCGGCCAAAGCGTGCAGCCTCCTGCAGAATCCCTTCATTGCCCCATTTCAGGCCAAGCTCGGATGCGGTCGTAACGATCGTTCCCTCCTCGACGGCATGCAGCGTGATCTGTGACCCGCCAAAGGAATCTACATAAGACTGCACCGTCTGTCTGGCCTCCTCGATCGTCATGCCGGACAGATTCATGTCGTTCACGTAGATGCCCGTTTGTATTTTGTCTTCTTTTGCATGTACCGGCATGGCAGCAGCCATCACCAAAGCCATGATCACCGGTAACATGACAGACATTTTTTTCATAATAATAACCTCACCCTTCCTCGATTACCTTAAAATTGCCCTGACGGGAATTATGTGATAAAATATAGCAGCAGGAATCTTCCTACCGCGCTGCACTTATAATACTGTCGTAAAAAGCGGCAGGATCATCGCCAGTACGACAATAATAACAATTATGGAAGAAATGATCTTCCTTGTTTTTCTGTTAAACATAAGGTACTCCTCTTCCTATGGTCTGTCATCCGACAGTTACCGCATCATGTAAGTTTTACTGAAAGGATATTATATATGAATTTAGTGTTTTTTGCAAGTGTTGCCACCCTCTCTATTGCCATCGCAGTCAACATACGGAAGAACAAAAAGGACCAGGCGGCTATCGAACAGGATTTTTGGGCCAGAGAGCGGGAAGCCAACAGTACCAGACGCAAATCTCTGGACGATCTGGATTACATCAGGCTGCCCATGGAGACATTCCCGATGACGCTTTTAGAGGATGTCCCCAAAGTCGAGGACTATAAGCAGATCATCCTCACGCTCAAAGACCTGCCTATCGTCAACTTCACAGGTATCAGCAATACGGAGCTGAAACTTCGCTACGGCGCGCCCAACATCGACCTTCTGACACAGTACGACCAGAATTACACCCTTCTCGTGCGCACCCTGCAGCAGTGGGCGCAGCTGCTCTACGACGCCGGATATCTGACGGAGGCTTGTCAGATGCTGGAGTTTGCCGTATCCACCGGCACAGACATCAGCAGCACCTACCGTCTGCTGTGCCGGATCTATAAGGAGCAGCATACCCCGGAGAAGATCGGCAGCCTCTACCCGATAGCCGAAGTCTTAAACTCCGCCATGCAGAAGACTATCGTCCGTATTCTGCAAGAAGCCGATCAATCTGCCGACTAGCTTCGCTGCGCGTAAGCTTCTCAATATCATACTCTAATACCAGTTTATGCTTGTCTGCCAGTTTATATAACTGCTCTTTCTGCGGAATCGTGACGGGCGTATCTCTTTTTACATGGTAACAGAGCGGTCTTGGACAGAAGAGATTCTGATCGTCCACGGCCGCTTCTTTTTCGTAGAACTGTTCTGCAAGTTTCTGATAGAGCAGTACCGTGGCCCTTGCATCCTCGAGCGCCCGGTGGGCGCAGTGCCGGATCCCGTAATATCTGCACAGATATTCCAGTCCCCTGCTCTCTAACTGCGGCAGGTACTTACGGGCAATCTTCAACGTATCGATCCCTCTTTTTTCAAAGGACATCCTGTTGTCCACGGCCGCCTTTTTCAGAAAGGCATAGTCAAACATGACTCTGTGCCCAAGCAGTACATGATCTCCGATAAACGCAAACACTTCCGGCAGCACTTCCGCGATCTGCGGTGCTCCGCACAGCTGTTCGTCGTGAATACCTGTCAGGGCGGCGATGTTCTCATCCAGCTTCCTGTCCGGATCAACGAAAGTCTCCCACTCCCTGACGATCCTGTTATTCTCCACCTGCACGGCGCCGATCTCGATGATCCTATCCCGCTTCGCTTCCAGACCCGTAGTCTCCAGGTCGATGCACACATATGACTCCGTCAATTTTCTGTCCATTCCTCTCCTTTTACCATGGCACAATGCTTTTCATCGCACTAACACTTCATAAAAATAATGATTCATTAATTTTATCCATATATTATCGTTCACAGTTTAGTTATCATGTATTTCTGCGCTCGCATACTATATCTATTACTTTTCTATACTCGTAATACAATATATTGTATATAATGCGTTTTTTCTACTATCATTTGTGATTTCTTTCTGTAAATTATTCTTCACAGAATACCCTTATTACGAATCGGAATATTTCTTCCGCCAAATTGACCTACAATAATAGAAAGGAATCACAATGAAAACAAGAATCAAAGATTTACGGTTGGAAAAAAGAATATCGCAACAGGCACTTGCAGAAAATTTGAGTCTCAATCAATCCATGCTGAGTAAGATCGAATGTGAAATAACCATTCCCGACGCCATGCTTGTAAGCCATTTATCACGTTTCTTTCATGTCTCTACAGATTATGTTCTGTGTCTTGCTGAGGAGCGTCTTAGCGCAGATTTACTTTTGGCAAATGACATGTTCCATCTCAAAAAATACCGAAATCATATGTCCCTGTATCAACAACTGAATCCGCAGCAGCAACAGGCCTGCGACAGTTTTCTGAGAAATATGCTTGGTATCAGTGAACCTTTTTAATACGTCCCCAACAAAATTTGTATAAAACTGCAATTCTGACAGATTGGCAGATCAACCCCCAGAAATGATGAGCTACACTACTTTTTTCCTGCCAAGACTGATCTGCATGCGGTCAATAGCGCCGTATGTCTATAAAGGCGAAATCGTAAGATTCCGCCTCATTTCTTTTTACAGTCAGATTATGATGTTGTTTCACTCATTCAGGGCCGCAATAAATCTGTCAAACGCCGCCTGACCTTCCTCATTACGCTTATAGACTCCCGAATCCTCCAATACCTCCATGAACACGTTGCCGATCTCCTTATGCAGGATGTCCATCACTGTATCCGCGGTAACGTCCGTATATTTCGGCAGGAACTCATCCACCCAGTCGGCATGTTTCTCCAACAGCGCATCCTTACGGATATCCGCTCCGTTCAGGATTGCTTCCGCCAGCTTCTCCATCTCGTCCTTCAATCTGGCGGGCAGCACCGCCAGTCCCATTACTTCGATCAGACCGATATTCTCTTTCTTGATGTGGTGCAGCTTCGCATGAGGATGGTATACGCCCAGCGGATGTTCCTGTGTCGTGATGTTGTTGCGCAGCACCAGATCCAGCTCGAACCTGCCGTCTCTTTTTCTGGCAATGGGCGTGATCGTGTTGTGGGGCTCCCCGTCCGTCTCGGCGAAGATGAACGCCGCCTCGTCTGTGTAGCCTCTCCAGGCATTCAGGATCACATCCGCCAGCGCCACCAGCCTGTCAGAATCTTCCGCGGAAATACGGATCACGGACATCGGCCAGTTCACGATCCCTGCCTCCACATCCTCAAATCCTTTGATCGTAAAGCGCCTTTCCACCCCGGCCCGCGCCATGGCAAACTCATAGTGCCCGCCCTGGAAATGATCATGGCTCAGGATAGATCCGCCCACGATCGGCAGATCTGCATTGGAACCGACGAAATAATGCGGGAACTGCTTCACGAAATCAAACAGCTTGCAGAATGTGTCATGCTCAATCTTCATCGGAATATGCTGTGCGTTAAATACGATGCAGTGCTCGTTGTAATATACATACGGGGAATACTGGAATCCCCAGCGGCTCCCGTTGATCACCACCGGAATCACCCTGTGATTCTGTCTCGCCGGATGATTGACGCGCCCCGCGTAACCCTCGTTCTCCATACACAGCAGGCATTTCGGGTAACCGCTCTGCTTCGCGGTCTTGGCCGCTGCAATGGCCTTGGGATCCTTCTCCGGCTTGGACAGGTTAATGGTAATATCCAGATCGCCGTATTTGGTCGGCGCGATCCATTTCTGATCCTTCCTGATACGGTATCTTCTGATATAGTCCGTATCCTGGCTCAGCTTGTAGAAATATTCCGTAGCTTCTTCGGGACTCTTCCCGTACCTGGCCTCGAATTCGGCGATCACCTCACTCGGCCTTGGCACCAGCATACTCATGATCTTCGTATCAAACAGATCCCGGTATACGATGCTGTTCTCCGTCATAATGCCCTGCTCATAGGCATAATCCATCATGGCAGACAATACCTCTTCCAGCTCGTCTACGCTCATGCCGGGCTCTTCTTCCCCGTCCTCCGGCTCATCCAGATGAAACAGCTCCAACAGCCTGTTGGTCGTATAGATCTTATCCGCCTCCGTGATCAATCCCGTCTGCAGCCCGTATTGTACCAGTTTTCTAATATTTTTCTGTATCATGTCGCTCCTCATTTCTGCACACTCCCTGCGCTGTCTGTGTCTGTGCCGCTCTGAGCGCCTGATGCTGACGACAGATGCGGCATTTCCTGCTCTTTACAGTCTGCAGGGGCCGTCTCCGATCTCCACTACATAGAAATCAGCCGTCCTGCCCACACGCTCCTGATATGCCGCGCCGACCTTCTCCCGGAAAGCGTCTACCGCCTCATCGCGCACGATGCTGACGGTACAGCCGCCGAAGCCGCCGCCCGTGATACGGGAACCGATCACGCCTTCAACCTTCCACGCTTCCTCCACCAGCACGTCGATCTCCTCACAGGATACTTCATAGTCATCGCGGAGCGACACATGGGAAGCATTCATCAACTCACCGAACAGCTTTAAGTCATTCTTCTTAAGCGCTTCCACCGCACGGATCGTCCTCTGGTTCTCATAAACCGCGTGTTTCGCTCTTCTGACCCGCACTTCACTCTGGATCGCTCCCTTGTGAGCCTCAAATGCTTCCTCGTTCAGATCGCCAAGCCCTTTGATCTCAACCACCGTCTGCAGCTCTTCCAGAGCCTTCTCACACTCGCTGCGTCTCTCGTTGTAAGCCGAATTCACCAGAGAATGCTTCACGTTGCTGTTGGTCACAACAATCTTCGCGCCGTCTAGCACAAGCGGCGCATACTCATAGGACAGATCCGCCGTATCCAGGAAAATGGCATTATCCTTCTTCCCCATGGCGGACGCGAACTGATCCATAATGCCGCAGTTCATACCATTATAATTGTTCTCCGAGTACTGTCCGATCTTCGCCAGATCCACATTCGTCACATCAAACCCGTACAGATCCTTCAGCATATAACCGGTCACTACTTCCAGAGATGCGGAGGAGGATAAACCGGAACCGTTGGGAATATTGCCGTACAACACGATATCCAGACCACAGTCCATCTCCATGCCCCTGCCGGCAAATGCCCACATGACTCCCTTCGGATAGCTGGTCCAGTCCGCGTCCTTCAAAGGCGTCAGGTCGTCCAGACTGCCCTCGAGGATACCGAGCCTGTCAAAATTCATGGAGTAAAAAGTGAGTTTCCTGTCCGCTCTCTTCCGGGCAGCCACATAAGTACCGATCGTCAATGCGCAGGGAAAAACATGTCCGCCGTTGTAATCCGTATGTTCGCCGATCAAATTCACACGCCCCGGCGCAAAATACACATTCACACCCTCTGCATCCCCAAAAAGTTCTCTGAACTTCTCTAATACCGCTTCCTTCATTTAAGATGTCCTCCTTCTCTTTCCTGCCGTTTGCTTCTGCCAATATGTTAAGAAACTGTCCCCGGATGATCTGCGGCAGTTCCCAAGAGCCGTCTCGCTCTTTCTTACTGTTATCATATATAAAAGCCGGCCTGACTTAAATACCCCATTGTTACACAAACCTGTCAAAATGTTATTTCAAGCTGTTGATCTGGTTGATAAAATCCTCCACCTGTTTTAAATACTCCTTGTTCCGCCTCGTCTCACCCTTCTGCATCTCCCTGCGGTATGCCGTCGGAGACATTTTTTTCATCTGCTTAAATGCTTTGGTGAACACCAGCGGATCATGATAGCCGCAGGAGAGCGCGATGCTCTCGATGGGCAGTGAAGTCAGCTGCAAAAGCTCCGTGGCCTTCGTGATACGGAACGCCGTCAGAAACTGCTGAGGCGACATACCGATGGAATTTTGAAAAAGCGTATAAAGATAACTTCTATTGATACAGACATACTTCGCCACGTCCGTCACCTTGATCGAATTACAGTAGTTGCTCTGGATAAAAGAAACCGCCTTGCGCACGTAGGTATTGGCTCTGTCGGCTTCGTTCTTCTCCTCCACCGTAGTGCCCTCCGCTATCACAGACAAAAAGATGCCCAGCTGGCCGTTGCGCCGCAGATCGTTGGAAAGCCCGAAGGTATTGTGCTCCATCATATCCTTCACGATACCGTACAGCTGTTCCGAAGCCTCCGACCAAAAAACGGGCTGCCGCACAGACAACCCGATGTTGCTCACATATTCCGCCGCCTGAGTGCCGCTGAACCCCACCCACACATAAGTCCAGGGATCGCTCTCGTCTGCCTGATAAAATGCCAGCTCATCCGGGGTGATCAAAAAGCCGTAGCCCGCCTCCAGCGGATACTCCTTGCCCCCGATGGAAAATCTTCCTTTCCCGCTCAATATATAATGTACCAGATAATGCGGTTTCAGCGCCGGTCCGAAGCTGTGCAGCCCCTCCGTCTGCGAAAGCCCGCAGCAGTTCACATAGAGGCTTCCCGTCCGCTCCCCGGCAAACTCCAGTTTATATGCCTTTTCCATAAATCCTCTGTCCTCTGTTCCTGTCCGTGCCCGCACAGGCCCTGCCAGGAACACTTCCAAAACTTCCCTGCTCTTTGGTCTTCTACCAGACCTCGCGCCAACGCCTGACAATCTCCCTGCAGCCTTCGTAGTCGAATCTGCCCAGTGCCGCGATAAGCTCCTTAAGATACGCCAAAAAAGCCTCCTCCAGATCATAACACAAAAGCGCCTGCGCCGCTTTCTCCGCACCTGTGGAATCATATACCTCTAGGTTGTCCCACAGCCTGGCCAACAGCTCCGCCACCGCCTCATGGTCCGCCGGTCTCTTCTCCCATTCCGGCTCCTCCGGCGGACAATAAGGTGCAATGACCGCATACAGTCCTCTGTAATCCGCCAGCACCTGCGGCGCTTTTTTCAGGATCTGCTCCCACTCCTGCCGCCTGGCGTGCTCTTCCAGTTCTCTTGCCCGGTCGGAAAGCGTCTGCGCCCCGATCGTCCGGGATGTGCTTTTGAGGGAATGCACCATGATCGTAAAAGTCTCGATATCCTCTGCCGCCAGAGCGTCTTCAACCGCCTGCGCCTGTTCCTCGATACAGGAGATATATTCCGCCAGAATCTCCCTGTACAGCGCGCCGTCCTCCCCGGCATATTCCAGTCCTGCGGCTGTGTCGATCCCCGCCATCTGCCAGAGACGCGAATCCTCTTCCGGCCTTCCTTCCCTTTCTGTTTCCTCCCGATTCATCATACCTGTCTCTACCTGTCTCTCCATATACCTTCCAAACCTTATCCGAGTACTTCCTTCATCTTGTCCAGCAGAGCCGTCTTCGCTACCGGCTTCACAATATAGCCCGCCGGATGCAGCGCAAGGCATTCACGGATCGTATCCGCATCCGTCTGCCCTGTCAGGAAAAAGACCGGAATATTCTTCGTCTCCACCCTGCTCTGAATATCTTTCAAAACGGCTGCGCCATTATGGACAGGCATCAAATAGTCCAGAAGAATCAGGTCCGGCGTATACTTTGTCAGAAAATCCACCGCCGTCCTGCCGGAACTGATCAGCGTTACCTTATAGCTCTCCTGTAAATAGTATCGAAGCGTCTTCAGCTCAGTGGGATCGTCATCCACGATCAGAATATGCTTCCTGTCCGCTCCGGTTTCCTGTCTTCCAACAGCCATAGTATTTCACCGTCCCTTCTATAGATATGAGGCAGGAAAAATTATAATTCCTTCCTCCTGTAATCTATATTGTATCATCATGCTATCTGTCTTTCTATGTTTTTTTCAAATTTTCGGGAAAATCCGGATTTATTTTGTATGATATGTACAGATGACACGAAATTGACTTTTATCAATTTTTATGGTAGGATAATTAAGGTTTTAAATTTATATATACGTTTATGCGGGTGTAGTTCAATGGTAGAACACCAGCCTTCCAAGCTGGATACGTGGGTTCGATTCCCATCACCCGCTTTTTATTTTTGTCGGGAAGCACCGTTTTATGGGTCTTCCCGATTTTTACTGTTTTGATTCATTCAGTCGTGCGGCAAGTTGTAATTTTATATTTCTATTTGTTTTTCTTCTTCCATTCAGCGATTGCTAAATAAAGCAAAAACCAGACAAGACAATGTGCCGTAAGGATAAGTATATCCTTTGTAATTATTTGTTCAGTGCCGCCTGCCAAACTCATAATGCCCTCAAAAGTTGCATTGGACGGAATAAGATTGCAGAATACCAAAGCTAAACCGTCTGCTCCCAGCAGATAGGATAGTAATGGTACGGCAATAAATATTATCAGCACTACCTTGATATAAACAACTCCAACCATAAGGTTTTCCGCAGATTCTCCTATAAACAACCCGATCAATGCAGCTACAAATGCCGAAAGAATAATCAGTGCCAACATCAAAAGCGCATTTTGGATCGATAATCGGAAGCAAATACAGGCTGTGAAGACAGCGGACAAGCCTCCGCAGACAAAGCCAACAAAAATTTTTTGAATGATATACCGGCTATGTGTCATTGGTAATATTTGATTGACCAGTGCAACGCCACTTTCCTTTTCTTCTATGATGTTCATTGCATTAAAAGTACATCCCATAAACATTGCAACAATCAGCGTTGCGGCAATAAATATATTTTGAAATCCCTCCATTGGGTCGGGACGCTCTAAAATTGTAACCGTTATTTCTTCTGCATTTTCATAATCTCTGTATAATGCAGGAAGCGTATCTGCTGTTTGCCGCCATATATCCATTTCATCACCGGACAGCATCGTTTTAATACCGTTGCTGTCAGCTTCCACACCTATAAAGTTTGTAGAGGGATCATTGACAGCGGCAATCAAATCCTCCTGCGTCTTATATTCGGTTACAGTTCCATATCGTTCTAACCATGAGATTGTTCCGGCCGGCAAATTGTCCTGTATTACACCAAAGTGAAATTCACTTAGCGTAGAAAAATCAATAGCCCCGATAAAATTCAGGATAAAAGCAACTATCAGGGGCAAAAGAAAAGACATGATACAAAATTTATCTTTCCGAACACTTTTTAGCTGATAAATCAATCCTCCCATTATCAGCCCTCCTTTCCCATTTCTTTCCGAAACGCGATTTGAATAACCATAAACAGGGCGGCAATTCCACAAGCAGAGCAAATGTAATAAACAGGGTCAGTTACAGGTGTTCCAAAATAAGCATTTTTTAATCCCATATAAATTTGGTAAAACGGATGCCAGCCTATCCAAGCCATTTTTATAGAGGTATTCGCTGCCAAAAATACGGGTGTGGCTGCAAAAACAGCAATTACCAAATAAGCAAGTGAAAATTGTTTGAAATCATTCAGCACCATCGTACACCCAAAACCCGCCAATGCCATAACAAGGGACAGGATTGCAGTCTGTACTAATACAGCGGGTAAAATATGGATTGTATCAGCAACCCCTATGTTGAATACGGTCATCAATGCAGCAAATATTAAGTCTGCTGATAAAAAAATAACAATCTTCGATAAAATAAACAGACTTTTTTTCAAAGGAAGAACAGCATGAACGCGAATAACTCCCATTTGCTTTTCTTTGAACAGAACAGAAGCAATCCCTAAAAATCCAACGGCAACAATCTCAATAAACAACAGTTCGCAGGTTATTTCTTTCCGCTGTTTTAATTCGGGTGTATTTACCCCTACTGTTTTAGCTGTATATCCGTTATCCGGGTACAAGAGTGAGCGTGCATAGTCAGCACGGTGCCTGTCAACCTTTTCACTCCCATAATAAAGAATGATATCGGGCGCGCCGGAACCGGCATCTATCCCTATGCTGGTTGTATCTGTAACAAGAGCCTGCTCTAATTCCTTCAATGATATTACAGGATAGATCAGGTTAGACGCCTGCGGCTGTGTACCTAGCGGATCATACAAATATACATGGTACAATTCAGCTTTCATAAACTTTATATAACCGAAGTTAATAAACAATGTGTAAAGGAGAAGAGAACCAACCGCAAGCAGAAAAAATTTTCCGGCTATCATCATTTGACAATCTTTTTTGAATAGAGAAATAAAATCTTTCCACATTAAGACAGCCCCCTCCCCGTATATTGAATAAACATATCCTCTAAAGTCGGTTCTTCCGAATGGACGCTGATAATCTCATCATGGGGAAAGGGAATACCGGCTTCTAATTCCTGGGCTTCGATTGTTTTTTCTTCCCGTTTATCCTGATACAGGTAGCAGATTTTAACACGTTGATTGCTGTTTTTCTCTTTCAGCTTTTTCGGAGTGTCTAATGCTGCAATCTTCCCATTTGTAATAAAAGCTACCCTGTCACATAACAAATCGGCATCCAGCATATTATGAGTGGTTAAAAATACTGTAGTACCTTTCCTGCGTTCTTCCTCTATCATCCTGCGGAACAAAACTGCGCCGGACGGGTCAAGTCCGCTGGTCGGTTCGTCCAAAAACAACAGTTTAGGATTGCTTATAAGCACTCTTGCCATACTTACGCGCTGCCGCATACCTTTCGAGTAAGAAGAAACTGGTTTTCTAAGAAAATCACGCTTAAATTCCAACGCTTCCAGTAATTCTTCAATATCCCGTAATTGCTCTGCAGGATAAAACGAGGAAAAATATTTGAGGTTGTCAACAGCGCTCAAATTTGAATAGAGATAAGGAAACTCAAATAAAACGCCTATTTTTTGAAAAAAGTCCCGTGTATGCGCTGTAGCAATATCTTTTCCAAATAGTGATACTTTACCGCCGTGTCCTTTCAAAATTCCTGTAAGGATTTTTTGCGTTGTAGATTTACCGGAACCATTGGGTCCTAAAAATCCAAAAATTTCACCGTCCCCTACCGTAAAATCCAAGCCGTGCAGGGCCTGCTTATCCTTTCCATAAGAAAACGTCAGATTTTTGACTTCAATCATTCATCATCCCCCCATCTTCCCTGTTGCTTATTTTTCTTTTCCTGTTGGCGCATGCTCCACCATTTCATAAACTTGATTTTGAAAGGGACAGCGATTATCGCCACTACCACAATCAGCAGCCACCAATACCATTCCAAATCTAAAAATGTCATAAATTGTCCTCCTTTGTTTTGGGTTCCTGCCCTTTTGTGATATGACTGTAAGAAAATGAAGTGAAGTTGGTGTGAGATTGATGTGAAGTTGATGTGAAATATAGTAAACGAAATTCCTAATGTCGTTAACTATAAAAATGGCTCCGCTCTCAATTATAGAAAGCAGAACCACAAAAAATGAGAATGACGTTTTATTTAACTGTAGGAATAGAAAAATAAAACTGAACACCATCTGCGAGATTTTTTACACCATAATTCAATTTCTGCATAGACAGAACTTGCGCAACAATCGCCAGTCCCAGCCCGGAACCTCTGTACGCTGAACGATTATCACGATAAAATTTCTCCCATATCTTCTTTATGTTTTCTTTTGGGATAAGACACCCTTGATTATATACGGAAAAATGCAGTTCTCCGTTTTCATCCATAAGACATAATTTCAAAATACCTCCCGGTTGTACATTTTTTTTCGCATTGATAATGAGATTGTTTAAGACCTGCTCC
>Ga0137308_100448_pt1 | contig 67726 bp, 51 predicted proteins | sample Inofrocosms_June_FD_97181 | JGI IMG/M metagenome (GOLD analysis project Ga0137308, IMG submission 97181) | Mouse cecal microbial communities from Vienna, Austria - N-Acetylneuraminic and N-Acetylglucosamine D2O microcosms_June | ecosystem: Host-associated > Mammals > Digestive system > Large... | reverse complement strand
TATGAGCTTTTCAGGAATGTTAAGGCGGACGATAAGAAGGGGCTGAACAAAAACTACGGAATTTTCCTAGTACTTCGACGGAAGACGGGGCTTGTGGTTGTTGAATATAATTGCAAGAAGTAATTGACAAATAAACATTTATCACGTATGATAAAACCATACAAATACATCGGAGAAATTCTAAACAGTGTGCTTTTCGCACATTCGGACAGTTTCTGTCAGATTTTTCTAATGATAATTGAACAGGGCAGGGACAGAAGAGTGTGCAGACACTTGGGGAAGCGCGCGGAACAGGGAAAGGCGCAGGTGCTGTTGCATGCGGAATCCTGATCAGGTCTCCTGCCGAATACAAAAGGAGAAAGGATGAAGAGAATGCAGAAGGCGCAAAAGAAACAGACAGCACAGAATTCATTAAAATCAAAGGAAAGAAAAGGTTTTGGCAAAGAGGATGTACTTGAAAGGCGCGGGAGCAGGGAAGGTGTACTGATACGCGGGGCGGCAGGCATCAGGCGGTTTGCCGGCAGATATGTCAAATGGACCGGTTGTCGGAAGGTGCGACACAGTGCAAAGGACAGACTGTTCCGCTTCCTGTTTGACAAGGACAGGGAGGCGTTATTGCAGCTATATAACGCCCTGAACGGTACGGATTACCGGGATGCGTCCGCCCTGCAGGTTGTGACCATCGAGAGCGCGGTCTATGTGGTCATGAAAAATGATCTGGCTTTTATTCTGGCGGGGACGTTAAATCTGTATGAGCATCAGAGCACTTGTAATTCCAATATGCCGGTAAGGTTTTTGATCTATCTGGCGGAGGAGTACCAGAAACTGATCGAGCAGGCGGTGAGCAGCCTGTACGGGACAAGGCAGATCTCGCTGCCGGCGCCGCAGTGCGTTGTCTTTTATAACGGTGAGAAGCATGAGCCGGAAGAGGAAATCTTAAGGTTGTCGGACGCCTTTATCAACAGGGACAGAGAAGCAGATGTGGAATTGAAGGTGCGGATGTTGAACATCAATTACGGGCATAACTGTGAATTGATGGACAGGTGCCATGTGCTGGAGGAGTATGCACAATTCGTGGAGGTGTCCAGGCAGTATATGGCAGACGGTCTGGCAGTAAAGGAAGCGCTGGAACAGGCGATACAGTATTGCATGGAACATGGGATATTGTATGAGACATTGCGAAATTATCGGGCGGAGGTGTTGGGAATGTTGCTGGAAGAGTTTGATGTGGACAAGTATGAGAGAACCATTCGAAAGGAAGGCATGGAAGAGGGGATAGAACACGGATTAGAGCTTGGGGTGGAGCGGTCTAACCATCTGGCCAGGATCCTGATCGAGCAGAACCGTGTGGAGGATTTAAAGCGGGCCGCTTTTGATCCGGCGTATCAGAAAGAACTCTTCCGGGAGTTTCATTTGTAGCGGTTTCATGTGGCCTGCGATGGTCAGAGGAAGCTTGATATACGGGGGACGCCGTCTCCCAGACAGAAATCACAGATTGAAATATGGCCCAATGTTTGGCATAATAAAAAAGACATGGGGTTTCATTCCAAAGGCATTCAGGGAATCCATCCGTATTTTGGCATTTGTGTTATGGGCTGTTCAGGGATCAAAGCATGTAATATTTGCGGTGAAGGCGGGACAGGGTGCGGGTGTGACAAAGTACGGCGGAAAGGAATGGAGCGGCAGCACAACGGGATATGCTATGGCAGCAGGTACAGGGGCAGAACAATATTAAAGGAGAAAAGCAGCATGGGAAACGTGAAGCGGGTTTATGTGGAGAAGAAGGAGCCTTTTGCGGTTAAGGCGAGGGAACTGAAGGAGGAAATCGGAAGCTATCTTGGAATCGGCGGGGTGCAGGATGTCCGCGTGTTTATCCGCTATGATGTGGAGAACCTTTCGGAGGAGGTTTATGAGAAGGCATGTAGGACGGTTTTCTCGGAACCGCCTGTGGATATTCTGTATGAAGAGACGATCGAGATCCCGGAGGACGGCAGAGTGTTCAGCGTGGAGTATCTGCCGGGGCAGTTTGACCAGAGGGCAGATTCCGCAGTACAGTGTGTGAAGTTTTTGAAAGAGGATGAAGAACCGATCATCAAAACAGCTGTTACTTATTTGGTTACAGGTGTTATATCTGATGAGGAGCTTGAGCGGATCAAGGCTTACTGCATCAATCCGGTGGATTCCAGGCAGACGGATATGGTAAAACCGGATACGTTGGTGACGGACTACGAGGAGCCGGCGGATGTATCGGTATTTACAGGATTCAAGGACATGGCGGAGGCGGAACTGAGAGAGTTGTATGGGTCCCTGGGGCTGGCCATGACCTTTAAGGATTTTCAGCATATACAGCGTTACTTTCAGGCAGAGGAGCATCGGGATCCAACGATGACGGAGATACGCGTGCTGGACACTTACTGGTCGGATCACTGCCGGCATACGACTTTTTCTACAGAATTAAAAGAGGTTACGTTCGGGGAAGGATATTACGCGGAGCCGATCCGGAAGACTTATGAGGACTATCTGGCTGTCAGACAGGAGATCTTCGGAGACAGACAGGACAAGTTCGTCTGTCTGATGGATCTGGCGCTGATGGCTATGCGCAAGTTGAAGAAAGACGGCAAACTGGAGGATATGGAGCGGTCTGACGAGATCAATGCCTGCTCGGTGGTGGTGCCGGTGGAGATGGATTACGGCGAGGGGCCGGTGACCGAGGAGTGGCTTGTGTTCTTTAAGAATGAGACCCATAACCATCCTACGGAGATTGAGCCTTTCGGCGGAGCGGCCACCTGTCTGGGCGGAGCGATCCGCGATCCGCTTTCCGGACGCGGTTATGTGTATCAGGCCATGCGGGTTACGGGGGCGGCTGACCCTACGGTGCCGGTGGCGGATACGCTGAAGGGCAAATTGTCCCAGAAGAAACTGGTGCGCGGCGCTGCCAGCGGATATTCGTCCTACGGGAATCAGATCGGTCTGGCGACGGGACTGGTGAAGGAGATCTACCATCCCGATTATGTGGCGAAAAGGATGGAGATCGGTGCGGTCATGGGAGCTGCGCCGCGGAAGAACGTGATCCGTGAGACTTCCGATCCGGATGATGTGATCATTCTCTTAGGCGGCAGGACGGGACGTGACGGCTGCGGCGGAGCCACGGGATCTTCCAAGGTACATACGGAAAGCTCCATCGAGACCTGCGGCGCCGAAGTGCAGAAGGGAAATGCGCCCACGGAGCGTAAGATCCAAAGATTGTTCCGCCGGGAGGAAGTGAGCAGGCTGATCAAGAAGTGTAACGATTTCGGCGCCGGCGGTGTGTCTGTGGCTATCGGGGAGCTGGCGGACGGTCTGGTGGTGGATCTGGATAAGGTGCCGAAGAAATATGCGGGTCTGGACGGCACGGAACTGGCCATCTCCGAATCTCAGGAGCGTATGGCGGTGGTGGTTGCGCCGAAGGATGTGGAGACCTTCCTGAGCTATGCTGCGGAGGAGAATCTGGAGGCTGTGGAAGTTGCGGTGGTGACGAAGGAGCCGCGGCTGGTGCTTAAGTGGCGCGGCAGAGAGATCGTGAATATCGCACGCGCTTTTCTGGATACCAACGGGGCACATCAGGAGACGGCCGTCAGTGTGGATATGCCAAAGGAGAAGGAAAATTACCTGCGTAAGATCGCTGTGCCGGCGGTGGCACAGGCTGTTGCAGAGGGCGATGTGAAGAAGGCGTGGTTATCCTTACTCGGCGATTTGAATGTCTGTTCCCAGAAGGGACTGGTGGAGATGTTCGACGCATCCATCGGCGCCGGCAGTGTTTATATGCCTTACGGCGGTAAGTACCAGTTGACGGAGACCCAGGCGATGGTAGCAAAACTGCCTGTTTTAAAAGGGAAGACCGATACCGTGACAATGATGAGTTACGGTTTTGATCCCTGTCTGTCCAGCTGGAGTCCGTACCACGGCGCAATCTATGCGGTGACGGAATCCATGGCAAAGATTGTGGCAAACGGCGGGGATTATAAGAAGATCCGCTTTACTTTCCAGGAGTATTTCCGGCGGATGAGTGAGGAACCCGGTCGTTGGAGCCAGCCTTTTGCAGCGCTTCTGGGTGCTTATGATGCACAGATGGGGTATGGACTGCCTTCCATTGGCGGTAAGGATTCCATGTCCGGCACGTTCAATGATATTGATGTGCCGCCCACGCTTGTTTCCTTTGCGGTGGATATCGGCAGACAGAAAGATATTGTGACGCCGGAATTGAAGAAGGCCGGTGATAAACTGGTACGTTTCTCTATCAGGAAAGATCAGTATGACCTGCCGGTCTATGAAAATGTGATGCGGGTTTACGACAGCATCCTTCAGCTGATGGCTGAGAAGAAGATCACGGCGGCCTATGCGCTGGACGGGAAAGGCGTGGCTGCGGCGCTTGCAAAGATGGCTTTCGGTAATAAGTTGGGTGTGACGGTGGAAAGCAGTCTTGCAGCGGAGACACTTTTTGATAACGGTCTTGGTGAGATTCTGGCGGAGATGCCTGCAGCGGCTGTGGAAGAGTTGTCTGCGATGGCGGCTGCGGCGAAAGCGGATACGGCATCCGTGGCAGAAGCGGCAGGTCGGACGGCAGAAACTGCGACGGCACAGAAAGAGGCGGGATTCGATTTTGCGGTGGTCGGAACGGTCACGGAAGAACCCGTATTCCGATACGCAGGTGTACAGATCACCATGGAGGAGGCGCTGGAGGCGTGGACCGGGAAGCTGGATAAGGTATTCCCGTATACGGCCGGCAAGGATAAGAGCGGCGTGGCTTCCGATCTGTATGAAGCGAAGGATATCTATGTATGTAAACATAAAGTTGCAAGACCGACCGTATTTATCCCGGTATTTCCGGGCACCAACTGTGAGTATGACAGCGCGGCGGCTTTTGAGCGGGCGGGTGCTGACGTGATCACCAGGGTGTTTAAGAACCTGACGGCAGAGGATATCCGGGAGAGTGTGGATGTGTTTGAGAAAGCCATTGCGCAGGCACAGATCATTATGTTCCCGGGTGGTTTCTCGGCGGGTGATGAGCCGGATGGTTCGGCCAAGTTCTTTGCCACTGCCTTCCAGAATGAAAAGATGAAAGAAGCTGTCATGCGTCTGCTGCAGGAACGGGACGGTTTGGCGCTGGGCATTTGTAACGGGTTCCAGGCGCTCATCAAGCTGGGACTGGTGCCTTACGGTGAGATCAGAGGGCAGAAAGCGGATTCGCCGACTCTGACTTTTAATACAGTAAACCGTCATATCTCCAAGATGGTATATCTGAAGGTGGTTTCCAACAAGTCACCCTGGCTGCAGGGAGCGACTCTGGGGGATACTTATGTAAACCCGGCATCCCACGGGGAGGGACGTTTTGTTGCACCGCAGGAGTGGATCGATAAGCTGTTCGCAAATGGACAGGTGGCGACACAGTACGCGGATCCGGAGGGCAATGTTTCCATGGACGAGGAGTGGAATATCAACGGTTCCTATGCTTCTATCGAGGGCATTACTTCTCCCGACGGACGCTGCTTTGGTAAGATGGCGCATTCGGAGAGAAGAGGAGAAGGCGTGGCTGTCAACATCTACGGCGAACAGGATATGAAGATTTTTGAATCAGGGGTGGGGTATTTTAGATGAAGCCTTTGTGCGGTTATTAACGGCCGTTTGTAGTGGTTGGGGAAAGGACTGGACACATTGAGGACAGTTGGGATTGGTAGACAGGATTTCGAGAAGATCAGAGTGCATCATAATTTTTATGTGGATAAGACGGATCTGATCAGACAGTGGTGGGAGGCGGATGATGATGTGACGCTGGTCACCAGGCCGCGGCGTTTCGGAAAGACACTGAACATGAGTATGCTGGAGAAATTTTTCTCTTTGGAATATGCGGGCAGGAGTGAGCTTTTTGAGGGATTGTCTATATGGCAGGAGGAAAAGTATCGCAGATTGCAGGGAACCTATCCTGTCCTTTTTATGAGTTTTGCCAATGTGAAGGAGACAGATTTTGCTTCGGCCCGCAGGAAAATCTGTCAACTGATCGCCGATGTATATGCCCGGTATTCTTTTCTGCTGGAAGAGGGCGGTCTGGTCGGAGCGGAAAGAGAGACTTTTCTCAGAAAAAATGTGAATATGGATGATGTGGATGCCACATTGGCTCTTGGGCAGCTTTCTCATTATCTGTCCCGCTATTATGGCAGAAATGTCATCTTACTGCTGGATGAGTATGACACACCCATGCAGGAAGCGTATGTTAATGGTTACTGGGAGGAGCTGATCAGCTTTATCAGAAATCTGTTTAACGCTACTTTCAAAACAAATCCCTGTTTTGAGCGTGCTTTTATGACAGGAATTGCCAGGGTGAGTAAAGAATCTTTCTTTTCTGATCTGAATAATCTTGAGGTCATAACGACAACCTCTGACAAATATGCGGATTGCTTTGGTTTCACGGAGGAGGAAGTCTATGCGGCGTTGGAGGAATATGGGTTGTCGGATTACAGACAGCAGGTAAAGGACTGGTATGATGGGTTTTCCTTCGGAGAACGGAAGGATATCTATAATCCGTGGTCTATCATTAATTTTCTTGATAAGAGAAAGGCGGGGACTTACTGGGTAAATACCAGCTCCAATGATCTGCTTTCGAAACTTGTTCGGGAAGGCAGCAGAAATATGAAATCTACCTTTGAAAAATTGATTCAGGGGGAGTCTTTTCGAACCGAGTTAGACGAACAGATCGTATATGAGTTGATAGACCGTAATGAGCAGGCGGTATGGAGTCTGCTGCTTGCCAGTGGCTGCCTTAAAGTAAAAAGATATAATGAGTATATGTCACAATTCGGGGAGTGGAAGCAGGAGTACGAACTGGAACTGACTAACTTTGAAGTGAAGACGATGTTCCGTGGTATGATCAGAAAATGGTTTCATGATGTGAGATCTGATTATAATGATTTCATCAAAGCGTTGTTGAGTGATGATGTGCGCATGATGAATACGTACATGAACAAAATAACACTGGAAATGTTCAGTTATTTTGATACAGGGAAGAGGGCTTCCGGGGCAGAACCGGAGCGCTTCTACCATGGTTTTGTTCTGGGACTGATGGTGGACTTGGCAGACAGATATATGATTACGTCAAACCGGGAAAGTGGTTTCGGTCGGTATGACATTATGCTGGAACCCAGGACAGGGCAGCCCTGCACATATGATGCTGTTATCATAGAGTTTAAGGTACAGGCCGAGGAGGAAAAGGAGCTTTCAGATACCGTACAGGAAGCGTTACGGCAGATACGGGAACGGAATTATAATGCGGAGCTGACGGCAAAAGGCATTCCGGAAGCAAAAATACGAAACTATGGGTTTGCCTTTTGTGGAAAACAGGTATTGATTGGCGGAGGAAAGATCCTTTGAAGGAGGTCTTTTGCCTTTTGAAAAAGTTGTTATGGAAGCGTTATATTTAATAGGTATATATAGGAATTGTTTGAAACGTCATTTATAAGAGACATGTAGAAGGTTACCGCGGAGGACGGCTATGGATACGGAAAGAGAAGGAGCAGCGATTGAGATGACACAGCAGGAAGCGGATGAGAAGAATACGGCGGAAAACAGAGAGGATTCCATACGCAGGGAATATGGGTTTGCGCCGGACGTTAAGTTGAAAGAGTGCAGATTTTGTTGTGTGATGATACCGAAGAAGGCCAAAGTCTGTCCGAACTGCAGGATGAGTTTGAAACGGCACTGGTTCCGTAATCTGGTGGCGGCGGTCTTTGCTGTGGCGGTGATCGGCGGTGGCGGGTATTACCTGTCGGAGCACTGGGGTATTATGAAGGATGCCGTAGCGTCGGTATGGAGAGCACAGAACGGGTCGGCAGTGCCGGTTATGTCGGTGACCACCGTAGATACTGCAGAGATGGCGGCCGGTGCGGCTGCTGTGGAGCCTGCAGAAGTTACAAGTCTGTCGGAAGCTGAATCGGGTCAGACGGTGGATTTGGTTCAGACAGCGGAAAGCACCGGGAATCAGGCAGATCATGAGTCAAAGACGGCAAATGCAGTAAATACGGCAAATACGGGAAACCAGACAGAGGCATTGGCAGGGAAAGCGGAGCAGACGGCAGGTACAGAGGGTAAGGAAGAGTCTGAAACCAGAAAAGATACAGAGAATACAGGCCGTTCAGAGGAGCAGAAGGACGTAGAAGACAAGACAGAGCACTCTGCAGATGAAGAGACGGCAGCAGAAAACGAAGCAGTAAGCAGTGCGGCGCAAAAGGCTGAGAAAAAGGGCGCAGAAGCCGACGATGAAGCATACACAAACGGTACAGCCGATAGCCGTTCGAAAGAGAATACGGCAAAGAAAGACGGCGATCTGACAGAAGAAGAGTCAGCAGACACCGAAAAGCAGGAGACTGCCGTATCTGCAAAGGACATGGACAGGCAGGAACAGGAGTATCGTGAGGAATGTACCACAGTGAGCTACAAAGCGATGCTCAGAGATACAGAGAGTTGTCTGGATATGGCGCTTACCATGGAGGTACAGGTAGTTTGTCAGGTGAATGGCGGATTGTTTGATGATAATATCTACTATTTATGTAAGGCGGAAGATGGGAATAATATCACGCGCTATTATATTGTCAGGGATGACAGGGAAGCGGACGATACGCTTATTCTGGAAGGGGACATGCTTACCGTGTTCGGACAGCTGTTTGGAACCTGCAGGATTCCGGCGGATCTGATCGAAACGAGACCTGTTGTACCGGCTGTTTCGATGCTGTATTACGATTTGACAGGCGAATAATACAAAGAGATTTTCCTGTGGTTTCCAGGGAACACGCTCCGGTCGGAAAAGAAAGAATTGAACGCGTGAAACTCCTGTGCTATAATGAAGCGATTATGTGAAGGAAAGTAAGATTTTATAGTAACGTCATTAGAAATTTCGTTTACTATAGATATCGTTTGAGAGGAACAGGTGACAGGATGAAAGCTTTCTTAATTTTGGAAGACGGGACTCTTTTTGAAGGAATCCACATCGGTGCTGAGAAGGAGATCATCAGTGAGATCGTATTCAACACGTCGATGGCTGGATATCTGGAAGTGCTGACGGATCCGTCTTATGCCGGACAGGCTGTCTGCATGACGTATCCGTTGATCGGTAATTACGGCATCTGTAAGGATGATATGGAGTCGGGCAGGCCCTGGCCGGACGGATTTATCGTCCGGGAATTGAGCCGTATTCCCAGTAATTTCCGGTGCGACATGACGATTCAGCAGTTTCTTGAGGAAAACGGTATTCCCGGTATTGCGGGGATTGACACGAGAGCACTCACCAGGATCCTTCGGGAAAAAGGTACAATGAACGGTATGATCACCACCAACGAGAAATATGATCTGGAAGATATCCTTCCGAAACTAAAGGCGTATACAACCGGTAAGGTAGTTGATCTCGTGACCTGTCGGGAGAAATATACGTTGTCTGCCGTACAGGATTTATCAGATAATGGTCCGGTCTCCGGAAGTTCCCAATTCAAAAAAGAAGCATATGAGAGTGGTATACGGGAGAAGAAGCCCAGCATGGTCCGTGAACTGACGGGCAGGGGGTTAAAAGTCGCGCTGTTAGACCTGGGTGCGAAGGATAATATCGCCAGGTCTTTGGCTGCCAGAGGGTGTGAGGTGACGGTTTATCCGGCTTTTACGACGGCCCGGGAGATCATTGACGCGAAACCGGACGGCATTATGCTGAGCAATGGCCCGGGTGACCCGAAGGAGTGCGCGGAGGTGATCGAACAGATCAAGAAGCTGTATGATACGGATATCACGATCTTTGCGATCTGCCTCGGGCATCAGCTGATGGCGCTGGCCACCGGAGCGGATACTTATAAGATGAAATACGGCCACAGAGGCGGCAATCATCCGGTGAAGGATTTGGAGACTGGCAGGGTCTATATCTCTTCCCAGAATCACGGCTACGTCGTGGATACAAAGAAGCTGGATCCCAGGGTGGCTGTGCCTGCGTTTGTGAATGTCAATGACGGGACCAACGAAGGACTTTCCTACACCGGCAAGCATATCTTTACGGTGCAGTTTCACCCGGAAGCATGTCCGGGTCCTCAGGATTCCGGAGAGTTGTTTGAACGGTTTATCAAAATGATGCGGAGGGGGAAAAATGCCTAAGAATCCGAATGTAAAAAGAGTACTTGTGATCGGCTCGGGACCTATTGTGATCGGGCAGGCGGCGGAATTTGACTATGCGGGGACGCAGGCTTGCCGTTCTCTGAAAGAGGAGGGCATGGAAGTCATCCTGGTGAACTCCAATCCGGCCACCATCATGACCGACGGTGACATTGCAGATAAAGTATATATCGAACCGCTGACAGTAAGGGTGCTGGAGGAGATTATCCGCAGGGAGAAACCGGACAGCCTGCTGCCGAACATGGGCGGACAGGCCGGATTAAATCTGGGCATGGAGCTGGACGAATCGGGCTTTCTGGCGGCGCATGGCGTCACACTGCTCGGCACCACGGCGAAGACGATCCGCAAGGCGGAGGACCGTCTGGAATTCAAAGAGACGATGGAGAAGATCGGGGAACCCTGCGCGCCTTCCCTGGTGGTGGAGAATATAGAGGACGGCGTGGCGTTTGCGCATAAGATCGGATACCCGGTGGTGCTGCGCCCGGCCTATACACTGGGTGGATCCGGCGGCGGTATCGCTCATAATCAGATCGAGCTGGAGGAGATTCTGGCAAATGGCCTGCGCCTCTCCCGGGTGGGACAGGTTCTGGTGGAACGCTGCATCGCGGGGTGGAAGGAAATCGAGTATGAGGTGATGCGGGACGGCGCCGGCAACTGTATTACCGTATGTAATATGGAAAATATCGATCCGGTGGGTGTGCATACCGGTGACAGCATCGTGGTGGCTCCCTCCCAGACATTAGGGGACAAAGAATATCAGATGTTACGCAGTTCCGCGCTCAACATCATCAACGAGCTGGGTATCACCGGCGGATGCAATGTGCAGTTTGCCCTGCATCCTGCCAGTTTCGAGTACTGTGTGATCGAAGTTAATCCCCGTGTAAGCCGTTCGTCCGCGCTGGCAAGTAAGGCAACGGGCTATCCGATTGCCAAGGTGGCGGCCAAGATCGCGCTGGGCTATACGCTGGATGAGATCAAGAACGCCATCACCGGCAAGACTTATGCCAGCTTTGAGCCAACGCTTGACTACTGCGTGGTCAAGATCCCCAGACTGCCTTTTGATAAGTTCATCACGGCCAAGCGCACACTGACAACCCAGATGAAGGCCACGGGCGAAGTGATGAGCATCGGTAATAACTTTGAGGGGGCGCTGATGAAGGCGATCCGGTCTCTGGAACAGCATGTAGACTGCCTGCGCAGTTATGACTTTTCCGCGCTTTCCGCGGAGGAATTGCAAGAGCGGATGAAGGTGGTGGATGACCAGCGGATCTACATCATCGCGGAGGCAATCCGCAAGGGCATTGACTATGACACGATCCATGAGATCACCATGGTGGATCACTGGTTTATTGATAAGATCGCGATCCTCACGGAGATGGAGGCGCGTCTGGAGCAGGAGCCGTTGACGGTAGAACTGTTAAAAGAGGCCAAACGGCTGGAATTTCCGGATACGGTGATCGCCAGATTGACGGGCAGAACCGAAGAAGAAATAAAGAACATGCGTTATGAAAATGACATCGTGGCGGCTTTCAAGATGGTGGATACCTGCGCGGCGGAGTTTGCGGCCAGTACGCCTTATTATTATTCCGTGTTTGGGTCGGAGACGGAAGTGGAGGAGACCCATCCGAAGAAAAAGGTGCTGGTATTGGGTTCCGGTCCGATCCGCATCGGGCAGGGCATCGAGTTCGATTACTGCTGTGTCCATGCCACCTGGGCTTTTTCCAGAGAGGGCTACGAGACGATCATCATCAACAACAACCCGGAGACGGTCAGCACCGATTTCGATATCGCGGACAAGCTCTATTTCGAGCCGCTGACGCCGGAGGATGTGGAGAATATCGTCAGGGTAGAGAAGCCGGATGGCGCAGTGGTGCAGTTCGGCGGGCAGACGGCGATCAAGCTGACGGAAAGCCTGATGAAGATGGGCGTGCCTATTTTGGGAACGAAGGCGGAAGATGTGGACGCTGCCGAGGACCGGGAACTTTTTGACAAGATTCTGGAAGAGACGGAGATTCCGAGAGCGGCGGGCGGCACGGTCTATACGGCCGAGCAGGCCAAAGAGGTGGCAGGCAGGCTGGGCTATCCGGTGCTGGTGCGGCCTTCCTATGTACTGGGCGGTCAGGGGATGCAGATTGCCCTCTCAGACCAGGAGATTGAGGAGTTTATGGCGGTCATCAATCGCTACGAGCAGGAACATCCGATCCTGGTGGACAAATACCTGCAGGGCAAAGAGCTGGAGGTGGATGCGGTTTGCGACGGCACCGATATCCTGATTCCGGGCATTATGGAACATATCGAGCGCACCGGCGTCCATTCCGGGGACAGTATCTCGGTGTACCCGGCTCCCACGGTCAGCGAGAAGGTGAAGGAGACCATCGCGGAGTATTCCAGACGGCTGGCGAAGGCGCTGCATGTGATCGGCCTGATCAACATCCAGTTTATCGCCATGGACGACGAGGTGTATGTGATCGAGGTGAATCCGCGTTCTTCCCGGACCGTACCCTATATCAGCAAGGTGACGGGAATCCCGATCGTGGATCTTGCCACGGAAGTGATCATCGGGAAAAAGATCCGGGATCTGGGCTATGAACCGGGGCTGCAGCCGGCGGCGGATTACTACGCCGTGAAGATGCCGGTCTTTTCCTTTGAGAAGATCCGCGGCGCGGAGATCAGCCTGGGGCCGGAGATGAAATCCACGGGAGAATGCCTGGGGATAGCCAGGACCTTTAATGAAGCGCTGTATAAGGCATTTCTGGGGGCGGGCGTGAATCTGCCCAAACATAAACAGATGATCATAACCGTGAAAGACGCGGATAAAGGCGAGGCCATCGGGCTGGCCCGCCGCTTCGAGAAGCTGGGGTATATCATCTATGCCACAAGAAGCACGGCGACAGCGTTGCGGGAGGCCGGCGTGAAGGCGAGAAAAGTGAATAAGATCAGGCAGGAATCCCCTACCGTTATGGATTTGATCCTCGGGCACAGGATCGATCTGGTCATTGATACGCCCACCCAGGGCCGGGATAAGAGCAGGGACGGCTTCCTGATCCGCAGGACGGCCATCGAGACCGGCGTGAACTGCATTACGGCATTGGATACGGCGGCGGCGCTGGTATCCAGCCTGGAGAATGCGGCCAAGCAGGGGGAAATGACTTTGATTGATATCGCCACGATCGCAAGGCGAGGGAAGGCATAAGATCAGGTACATCCGCGGAAGTCGGATAAGATATTGGGACGGTCTGTCTGCGTCCCTGGCACAAAGTGCTTCGGAAGGAGGTAAGGATCTATGAGTGTCGTCAGGAATTATCAGAAAGAACTGGATAAAATAACGGAAGATATTAAAAATGGCAGTGCGCCGACACTTTTCCTGCACAGCTGCTGTGCGCCGTGCAGCAGTTATGTACTGGAATACCTGCGGCAGTTCTTTCGGATCACTGTTTTTTATTACAATCCCAATATTACCGAAGCACAGGAATATCGTAAGCGGGTGGCCGAGCAGAAGCGGTTGATTGCCGCTTATAATGCATATTGCAGAGAAGCGGAGCAGGCGGAAACAGGCATGGGGCAGGAACAAAATAAGGGGTATCTGATCGATATCGTAGAAGGCGACTATGAACCGGCATGTTTCTATGAGATCGCAAAAGGACTGGAGCAGTGTCCGGAGGGCGGGGAGCGGTGCTTTGCCTGCTATGCGCTCCGGCTGCGGGAGACGGCAAAACGTGCCCGGGCGGGCGGATATGATTATTTTACAACTACGTTGACCATCAGCCCTTTGAAAAATGCCGCGAAGCTGAATGAGATCGGAGGGCAGTTTGCGAAAGAGTACGGGACTGCCTGGCTGCCTTCTGACTTTAAGAAGAAAAACGGGTATAAGCGGTCTGTGGAGCTGTCGAAAGAGTATGATTTGTACCGGCAGGATTACTGCGGATGCGTGTACTCCCGTATGCAGCGGGAGACGGAACGTGAGAAGGAAAACTGGAAGGCGCAGGTGTGGGACAAGGAAATCGAGCCAAATCGATGGAAGCTGTGCAAAGAACCGGGATATGATTATGATGACTGATTTTTTGTAAATGAGTATTGACACAGGAACGGTTTTTCTGGTTTAGTAGTAGGAAAGACCGAAAGACAAAAAAGAAAGATAAGAAAATTAGGAAAAGAAGCACAAAGATATAAGAAAGGCTTGGAAGAAGATGCAGAAAATATTGGATTTGATTTCGGAAGAGATGATGAAAGCGTTTGCGGCGGCAGGGTATGACGCGGCGTTGGGAAAAGTGACGGTGTCAAACAGACCCGATTTGTGCGAGTATCAGTGTAACGGCGCCATGGCGGGTGCGAAGAAATATCATAAAGCGCCGCTTATGATAGCTCAGGATGTGGCCGGACAGCTGCAGGAGAGCGGTGTCTTTACGGAGGTGTCCGCTGTGGCGCCGGGCTTTTTGAATCTGAAGGTGTCGGAGACGTTTGTGCGGGATTATCTGCGCGGGATGAGAGACAGCGAGAAATTCGGCCTGCAGATGCCGGAGAAGGCGAAGAAGATCATTATTGATTACGGCGGGCCTAATGTGGCGAAGCCGCTTCATGTGGGGCACCTGCGTTCCGGTGTGATCGGGGAGAGCATCAAGCGGATCTGCCGTTATGCGGGGCATGATGTAATCGGGGATATCCATCTGGGTGACTGGGGTCTGCAGATGGGGCTGATCATTACGGAACTGCAGAAGCGCAATCCGGGATTGGTTTATTTCGATGATTCCTATGAAGGAGAGTATCCGCAGGAAGCGCCTTTTACCATCTCCGAGCTGGAAGAGATCTATCCGACAGCCAGTGCGAAATCCAAGGAGGACGAGGCTTATAAGGCAGACGCCATGGAAGCAACCTATAAGCTGCAGAATGGCGTGCGCGGTTACAGGGCATTGTGGGATCATATCATCCGTGTATCCGTGGCAGATTTGAAGAAGAATTATGTAAACCTGAATGTGGAGTTTGATCTCTGGAAGGGAGAGTCGGACGTTCACGATATCATTCCCGGCATGGTGGAAGAGATGAAGAAGGGCGGCTATGCTTATGAGAGCGACGGCGCTCTGGTAGTGGATGTGAAGGAAGAGACGGATACGAGAGAAGTGCCGCCATGTATGATATTGAAATCGGACGGAGCGTCTCTTTACAATACTACGGATCTGGCCACGATTCTGGATCGTATGACGCAGTATCATCCGGACAAGTTGATTTATCTGACGGATAAGAGACAGGAGCTGTATTTTGAACAGGTATTCCGCTGTGCAAGAAAGACCGGATTGGTCAATGCGGATACGGAGCTGGTTCATATCGGATTCGGCACGATGAATGGCAAAGACGGGAAGCCTTTTAAGACGAGAGAAGGCGGCGTCATGCGTCTGGAAAACCTGGTCCGGGAGATTGATGAGGAGATGATCCGCAAGATCCGGGAGAATGCCGGAACGAAGGGCTACGAGATTGATGAAAAAGAGGCAGAGCAGACTGCGAAGGTAGTCGGACTGGCGGCTATCAAATACGGAGATCTGTCTAATCAGGCCTCGAAGGATTATATTTTTGATCTGGATCGGTTTACCTCTTTTGAAGGGGATACGGGGCCGTATATTCTCTATACGATTGTACGGATCAAGTCAATTCTGGGTAAATATGTGGAACAGGGCGGAAGTTTGACTGATATAGTCATCGAAGAGGCGGTCAACGATTCAGAGAAGAGTCTGGTGCTGGAGCTGGCAAAGTTTAATACCGTGATGGCGGCGGCTTACGAGGAGATCGCGCCGCATAGGATCTGTGCTTATATCTATGATATAGCCAATGCCTTTAATCGCTTTTATCATGAGACAAAAATCCTGACGGAAGAGGATGCGAAGAAGAAGGCGGGCTGGATAGCATTACTTATGTTAACCAGAGATGTGCTGGAGACTTGCATCGACCTGCTTGGCTTCTCCGCACCGGAGAGGATGTAGGAGCGGTTTATCAGCAGAAGGCCGTTTATGATATGGAGAATGCCCGGAAAATGGGTATTCTCGCTTTAAGGCTCCGCGAAATGGAATTATTAGGGTTATGAGGTTATAATGGGAAGATAAACAGGCGGGAGGAGGCGCGTATGGCATTTGGAATTGGAATGATGTTTACAATGGTGTTTGGTTTGATTATGGTGGTGATGATCGTGATCATGGTGGTGATTCTGTTAAGAGCCGCACGGGGAATCAGCACCTGGAATAAGAACAATCATTCTCCGTGCCTTACTGTTTCGGCCGTGGTGGTATCCAGAAGGACGGAAGTATCACATCATTGTCACACGAATGCGGGAGACGCCGGAGGTGGACACCATACGACATCTTCCACATGGTATTATGTCACCTTTCAATTTGCCAGCGGTGACAGGATGGAGTTTCCGGTCGATGGTTCTGAATATGGAATGCTGGTGGAGGGCGATGAAGGTGAGTTGACCTTTCAGGGGACGAGGTATCTCGGGTTTGAGAGGAAAAGGCCATAAAACGAAGTAAGAGCAGGCAGGGAACAGGGAAATAGAATAAAAGAGCCCGATCATAAAAAAGTGAAAAAGTTGTCGTCGGTGCGAATTGTAACAAATTTTGTAAAAAATTTGAAATTTTTTTGGAAAAGCACTTGACAATCAGTGGTAAAAAATTGTATACTAGCAAAGCGGGTTGCGGAAGTGACCCGTCCATATGGGGTCTTAGCTCAGCTGGGAGAGCATCTGCCTTACAAGCAGAGGGTCATAGGTTCGAGCCCTATAGGCCCCATTGGAACTGAATATGGCGAGATAGCTCAGCTGGCTAGAGCATACGGTTCATACCCGTAGTGTCGAGGGTTCAAGTCCCCCTCTCGCTACTTAAGAGAAGCCCGGAGTCCTTGTAAAATCAAGTGCTCCGGGCTTTTTGTAGTTAACGACATTAGAAATTTCGTTTACTATAGCATATATATCATTTTTCCATCCCTGCGCCGCCTTACCAGTTTTTTTGCCAAAGGAACCCCTTCTTCTTACAGCTTTTTCACAAACAGACAACGGATTGCATTCAGCACTGCAAGAATCATAACGCCCACATCTGCGAAAATCGCCAGATACATATTTGCAATTCCCACAGCCCCTAATGCAAGGCAGGCGAATTTCACAACAAGCGCCATTGTAATATTCTGATAAACAATCCGCAGACACTTTCTCGAAATCTTGATTGCTTTTGCAATCTTAATCGGATCATCATCCATCAATACAATATCCGCCGCTTCGATTGCCGCATCGGAACCCATAGCCCCCATAGCGATACCAATATCCGCTCGGGAAAGAACCGGAGCGTCATTGATACCGTCACCCACAAAGGCCAGCTTTGCCTTGCCCAGTTTCACCCGCAGCAGTTCTTCCACTTTTTCAACCTTATCTGCTGGCAGAAGTTCGCTGTAAACCTCGTCAATCCCAAGAGAGGAAGCAACCTGATTTGCCACTTTCTTTGCATCTCCCGTCAGCATGACGCATCTTTCAACGCCTGCTTTCTTTAATTCCGCAATCGCCGCCCTGGAATGAGGTTTGATAATATCGGAAATCACAATATGCCCTGCATATTTCCCGTTGATTGCCATGTGGATAATCGTTCCGGTCTGATGGCAGTCCTGATAAGGAATGTTCAGGTGTTTCATCAGTTTATCGTTCCCGGCTGCAACCTCCATACCGTCTACCTTTGCGGTTACGCCATTTCCGCTGATTTCCTGTATATCCGCCACACGGGTTCTGTCAATCTCTTTTCCATATGCCCGCTGTAAGCTCTTGCTGATCGGGTGGGAAGAAGCGCTTTCTGCAAAAGCAGCATACTCCAGCAGTTTCTCGTTCTCGATGGTAGAATGGTGAATCCCGTTTACTTCAAAAACGCCTTTTGTCATGGTTCCGGTTTTGTCAAAAACAACATACCTGGTCTGGGAGAGGATTTCCAGATAGTTGGAACCTTTTACCAGCACGCCCTCCTTGCTTGCTCCGCCGATTCCCGCAAAGAAACTCAAAGGAATACTGATTACAAGCGCACAAGGGCAGCTGATAACGAGGAATGTCAACGCCCGGTAAATCCAAACTCCCCAATCAGCAGACAACCCCATAAAAAGCATACGGACAACAGGGGGGAGGAATGCCAGTGCCAACGCCGCATAACAGACAGCCGGGGTATAGATTCTTGCAAACTTCGAGATAAAATCCTCTGATTTGGATTTGCGGGAACTCGCATTTTCCACCAAATCCAAAATCTTTGAGACGGTGGATTCCCCAAACTCTTTTGTTGTCTGTATCTTCAACACACCCGTCATGCTGATACATCCGCTGATTACCTCATCACCGACCTTTGCCTCCCTGGGCAGGCTTTCCCCGGTCAATGCGCTGGTATTCAGGCTGGAAGCGCCCTCAACGATAATTCCGTCAATCGGCACTTTTTCTCCCGGCTGTACAACAATCACACTGCCAATCCCTACTTCGTCCGGGTCTGCCTGCTCCAATTTCCCGTTTTTCTCTATATTGGCATAATCGGGGCGAATATCCATCAGGTTGCTGATATTGCGGCGGCTCTTACCAACCGCATAGCCCTGGAACCACTCGCCAATCTGATAAAACAGCATAACGGCAATGGCTTCCAGATACTCGCCATTTTCATAAACAGCCAGTACCATTGCCCCAATCGTAGCCACTGCCATCAGAAAACTCTCGTCAAATACCTGACGGTTTTTAATGCCCTTTGCGGCTTTCTTCAGAATGTCATATCCGATAATCAGATAATCTATCAGATAGCACGCAAAACGAAGCCATCTTCCTGCGGAGGGGAATAAATACCCATCAACTGTATCAAACATCTCTGCGGAAATAAACTGGAGTGCCAGTAAGATTCCGGCGCTGAATAAAATCCGAACCATCATAACCCTTTGCTTTTTTGTCATACCGTCTTTACGGCTGCCAACGAAAATAAGAAGCGCCGCAGCCATTATGATAACGACCGTAAGCAGTATACTTATCACTAATTCCTGCATAGTAAAAACTCCTTTCAAGATATGCTTAATCATTTAATTATTACTGGTGAAAATGACACCCCTAAATTGCAGCGGTGCATTTTAAGGGTGTCATTCCGTCACTGGCAGCTGCCGCTTAAAGGAAAATCTCGCAGTCCGGCTCCACTTTCCTGCAGGCTTCCAGCACGTTCTTCATAACGTCCTTCGGCTCCTGGCCCTCGTCGAATTCCACGATCATCTTCTGCGTCATGAAATTAACAGTTGCGCTCTGCACACCGGCAGTCTTTAGGGCTGCATCCTCCATCAGATTTGCACAGTTGGCACAGTCTACCTCAATCTTGTAAGTTTTCTTCATTGTAAAGTCCTCCTCGTTATTTTTAAATTCAGTGATTAAGTACTTGTTTAATCATTGTGATTGCAGTATAATACACAAAAAAGGCACCGGTCAATACCTCTCAGGCATTCCCTCCCAAATGGGCGAAAAGTATTTCCATTTGGGCGAAATGCAAACGAAAAAGAAAGGAAAAACAATATGGAACCTACAAAATTACCGCACCGGCATGGAGATGGGCAGCAAGCGGAGCTGATACAGGAACAATTAAATCATGTGGATTATTTTCAAACGGTAGCCGAAGTTTTCAAACAGCTTGGCGACACCACCAGAATCCGTATTTTCTGGCTTCTCTGCCATAGGGAAGAATGTGTTCTCAACATTTCTGCCATGTTGGATATGTCAAGTCCGGCTGTGTCCCACCACCTCCGGCCATTGAAGAACAGCGGCCTGATTGTCTGCCGCCGTGAGGGAAAAGAAGTTTACTACCGTGCCGCAGATACGGAGCAGGGATGCCTGCTGCACCAGATGATTGAGCAGGTTATGGAAATCACCTGCCCTGAATTGTGAGGTCTGTCCTATGAATGAGAAAATGCTGAAAATACGAAAAGATATAGAACGGCTTCACACGGCAAATGTAAATGAAGTCATTCCGCTTTATCCTGGTATAGAATTGTGTTATCTGACCTTATCATCCGATCCGCTTTCCGTGCGGCATAAAGCCATGCCGTATATGATTCAGATTAATTATTGTAAAGCTGGGCAGATGGTATGGGAAATGAAAAACGGGAACCGTATTTATCTGAATCCGGGTGATTTTTCCCTGCATACCATGAAAGCCTGTACGGATTCCGTGATTCGTTTTCCAAATGGTATCTATCAGGGGCTTACTGTCTGTATTGATTTACAGGAAGCTGCCGGCAATCCTCCTGAACCATTAAAGAACAGCAGTATTTTTGAAACGATACTGCCGGAAAAAATCTGTCAGAATGACCGTCCGGTTTTCCTCGCCGGAAACGAGCAGACAGAAACTATTTTTTCTGCATTTTATAACCAGCCGGAAATACTTAAATTACCATACCAAAGAATTAAAGTTTTGGAATTATTGCTTTATCTTTCTAAAATAACGTTTATTCCTCAAAACAAACTGACTGAATACCAATCGGAACTGATAGAAAACATCCACAAAATCCATGATCAGCTTTTGCGGCAGATGGAACAAAGGATTACCATAGAGGAACTTTCCAAACAGTATCTTATCAATCCGACAACCTTAAAAAATGCTTTTAAGTCGGTTTACGGGACTTCCCTTGCCGCACACATCAAAGAACACCGCATGGGGCAGGCAGCAAAGATGTTGAAAGAAACAGATATGACCATAGCCGAAATTGCACAGGCTGTTGGCTATGATAGTCAGAGTAAATTTACTGCCGCATTTAAATCTTTTTATCAAGTCCTGCCAAGAGCGTACCGAAAAAAGTAATTGAGATGTAGTGCACTGTTTCGGCAGGCTTTGTGCTCCCTGCGGTCGCTTCCTCCTGCACATCAGCGCAGAGGCGGTTCTTCGACATCCTGCTGCAGGGCATGACACAGGAGGAGATGGAAGGGATGAGACGCTGCATGGATCATATTTTTGACAATATCAATCGTTATTTAAAGTGAACTGCGGGAGTATGAGGAGTATACTTTTATGGTTTTGCTGTGAAACACAGCAGGAAGGAGTGCGATATCGTATGTTTAAATTTATCATCTGTTTTGTGGCGGGAATAGGAGCCGGGCTGGGCACCGGATTTGCGGGCATGAGCGCGGCGGCGGTGATCAGTCCGATGCTGATCACGTTTCTGGGACTGCCGGCCTATGAGGCAGTGGGCATCGCACTGGCCAGCGATGTGCTGGCCAGCGCCGTGAGCGCTTATACTTACGGCAGGAATAAGAATCTGGATATCAGGAACGGCGTCGTGATGATGGTCTCGGTTCTGCTGGTCACACTGTTCGGGAGCTGGGTGGCAAGCAAGGTGCCCAACACGACTATGGGAAACTTTTCTGTCTTTATGACGCTGCTGCTGGGCATCAAATTTATCGTGAAACCTGTTATGACGACCAGAGAGTCCATGAACCAGGTTGACGGCAGGAAGCGGATCATTCAGTCGGTGATCTGCGGTTCGCTGGTAGGATTTATCTGTGGTTTTATCGGTGCAGGCGGCGGCATGATGATGCTGCTGATCTTAACAGGCGTGTTGGGATATGAATTGAAGACGGCAGTTGGTACCAGTGTGTTTATCATGGCATTTACCGCTTTTACGGGAGCGGTCAGTCACTTTATGATCGGCGGCCGTCCGGATCTGTGGTGCCTGGTATTCTGCGTGGCTTCGACGCTGTTATGGGCGAGGATTGCGGCGAAATTTGCCAATAAGGCGACGCCGGCGACGTTGAATCGGGCCACGGGAGTGGTGCTGGCGGTTCTGGGAGCGGCGATCCTTGCTGTGAATTACGTCTGACGATTACACGAAACAAAAAGTCGAAGAGAGGACTAAAAGCAATATTTGATAAATGCTTCGTTAAAAAATGAAAAGAATTTTACCTGCAGATACCCTATACTTATAATAAACGACATAACAGATTTCTAATGTCGTTTACTATAGCTTTATGAACAAGTTCAGTTGGAATTTGAGCAGAAGCGTCATAAATTCTATTGATTGCAGAGCAGAATCGGAGTATTCTTTCGGAAAACTTCGGTAAAACGCTTCGGAATGGAGGAAAATATGAGCGAATGGAAGCTTCCAAGACTGATCAGTAACGGTATGGTGCTGCAGCAGAAAAAGCGGGTGCGTATCTGGGGATTTGACAAGCCGGGGAGAAAGGTAATGGTTGCTTTTCTGGGGGAGGAATATGTTGCCCTTACCGATCGGGAAGGGGTATGGGAAATATGGATGCAGGAAACGGAGGCGGGCGGTCCTTATGCGATGGATATTCGGGATGATGCCGGAAACGAGACGGTCATAAAGGACATTCTGGTCGGGGACGTGTGGATCTGTGCCGGGCAGTCTAATATGGAACTGCCCATGGAGCGGGTGAAAGACCGTTATCCGAAAGAGATCGCAGATTGTACGAATCCGGCGATCAGGACATTTAAGATTACGGAACATGCGGATTTTCATGCTCCCCTTGCGGATCATCTGACGGGGGAATGGAAGCAGGCGGAATCTGATACGATCCTTCGGTTTTCTGCGACGGCGTACTTTTTTGCGCTGCAGATGTATCAGCTGACCGGCGTGCCTGTCGGGCTGATCAATGCCAGTCTGGGCGGCTCACGGATTGAATCCTGGATGAGCCGGGAAATGCTGGAAGGCTGTCAGGAAGCGCTGGATACGGCGGACCGGTATGCGGACGATGCATTTGTACAGGGCGTCCTTTTACAGAATCAGAAGCAGGCGGAAGAGTGGCATGAGAGGCTTGACAGCCTGGATGCGGGGCTTAAGGAGCATTGGGAAAAGGACGGCGTCGATTTGCGTGATTGGGCAGACGTGAAGATCCCTTTCTTTTTCCGGGATACGGATTTAAAGGATTTTATAGGAAGCGTATGGTTTCGGCGGAGCTTTCAGGTGCCGGCGGAAATGGCCGGCAGGGAGGCGGAGGTCTGGCTGGGAACGATCGTGGACAGTGACACGGTATTTATTAACGGCGTTTGGGTGGGACATACAGATTATCAGTACCCGCCCAGGAAATATCCGGTTCCGGCAGGGCTTTTGCGGGCGGGGGAGAATACCATTACCATCCGTGTGAAATGTGAAAACGGGCGCGGAAGGTTTACCCCGGATAAGACATATGCACTCTGGAATGAAGCGCACAGAATTGAACTGGAGGGAAAGTGGAATTATAAGATCGGCGCTTCCTGTGAGCAGATCCTGCCGACCGATTTCGTCAACTGGAAGCCTACCGGGCTTTTTAACGGCATGATGGCTCCCTGCCGGAAGTATACGATAGCCGGATTCCTGTGGTATCAGGGCGAATCCAATACGCATGTGCCGGAGGTGTATCTGGACCGGATGCAGAGGATGATAGCCGGATACCGGAGGGACTGGCAGGAGGATACGCTGCCTTTCCTGTATGTACAGCTACCGAATTTTGCCATTGACATTTACGACAGCGACGCGGATGAGACAGGACAGGGCTGGCCGGTGGTGCGTGAGCTGCAGCGGCAGGCGCAGGCCATACCGGATACCGGCATGGCGGTGGCCATTGACCTTGGGGAGGACAATGATCTGCATCCTTTAAATAAAAGAGATATCGGCGGCCGGCTTGCCATGCTGGCGGCAAAAAAGCTTTATGGCAGGGATGTGCAGTGCGAAGGCCCCCGGATTGAAAGAATCGGAACTATGGGCGGACAGGGCAGGACGGTGGTTTTGGAACTAAACGCCGAAGCGGTTGTAAGGGAAGGAGAAAAGGGCGGCACAATTCTGGACTTTGAATTGGGGGAAAGAAGGGCGGACGGTGAAGTTGTCTGGCTTCCGGCAGAGGCGGAGCTGTTCGGAGACCGGATCATGTTGAAGTGCGGGGAACTTTCCGGTCCTCCGGCAGCGGTTCGTTACTGCTTCGCCAATACGAACCGGGGAGCTTTGCTCTACAATAGTCAGGGATATCCCATGGGTCCTTTCCGCATGGAGATTCCCGCAGATAACGGATAAGCTGCTGTTAAAGGAATGCGCACATCTGTGTCAGGGATGGCAGGGGTGCAGACAGGGAGAATTGCGATGCGTACATTATGGAATGAAGGATGGTCTTTTCTGCGGCTGGAGGTGGGAACGGGGCTTTCGGATGCGCTTGGCCGGGAGCAGGATTTTGTGCCGGTGGATATCCCGCATGACTGGCTGATTTACGATGCGGATCGTCTTTACGAGAATGGAACCGGATGGTATCGGAAGAACTTTACGTGGACGGGCGATGGGACGAAAAGGCTTTTTCTCGTTTTTGAGGGTATCTATATGGACAGTACCATCTATGTGAATGGGCATAAGGCGGCGGAATGGAAGTACGGGTATTCTACTTTTACTGTCGAGATCACGGAGCATGTCCGGAGGGGAGTGAATCAGATTCTGGTCAGCGCATGTTTTCAGGCACCCAACAGCAGATGGTATTCCGGTGCGGGGATCTACCGTAACGTGTGGATGAAGGAGACGGAGAGCATCTGTATTCCGGAAAACGGCATTTATATCAGCACCAGAAGGCAGCGGGAGGATTTCGTGCTCCGGGTGGAAACGGCCGTTGATGTGCCGGCTGTCGTACCGGCCGGCGGGGAAGCGGATCGGGATAGCGGCGGACAGGAGGCGTATGCGGTCACGCACAGACTGTTTTATCGGAACCGGGAAGTTCCGATGAAGCTGATCAAAGACGAGCGAAGCGGCAGTGAATATCTGGTGGAAAAGCCTGTCCTGTGGGATGTGGAGGAGCCGGCCCTCTATACGCTTAAGACATGTCTTGTGTGCTCCGGAGAAATCCGGCAGCAGGAAGAGTGTTCCTTTGGATTCCGGTACACAGCTTTTGATCCTGACAGGGGCTTTTTTTTGAATGGACGGCATGTGAAGCTGCAAGGCATCTGCGAGCATCACGACCTTGGCGCACTGGGGGCGGCCTTTAACGAGGCGGCCATGGTACGCAGACTTAAGAAGTTAAAAAGTATGGGCGTCAACGCCATTCGCGGTTCTCATAATATGATGGCGCCGCGGTTTGTGGAGCTTGCCGACGAGATGGGCTTTCTTCTGATCTCGGAGGCGTTCGACATGTGGGAGAGATCGAAGAATACATATGATTACGGGCGTTATTTTACCGAATGGCATGAAAGGGATGTGGAAGCGTGGGTATGCCGGGACCGCAACCATCCGAGCGTGATCCTGTGGAGCATCGGGAATGAAATATATGATACCCATGCCGGGGAGCGCGGACAGGAGCTGACCGGGGAGCTGAGAGAGCTGGTGGAGCGTTATGATCCCTGGCGAAATGCCCGCGTCACGATCGCTTCCAATTATATGCCCTGGGAAAATGCCTGTAAATGTGCGGATCTGGTGAAGATTGCCGGTTACAATTATTCGGAAAAGTACTATGAGGAGCATCACAGGAAGCATCCTGACTGGGTTATTTACGGCAGCGAGACTTCTTCCATTGTACAGAGCAGGGGAATCTATCATTTCCCGCTTAAGGCGGAGATTCTGGCGGAGGATGACCGGCAGTGTTCGGCCCTCGGGAACAGTATTACCAGCTGGGGTGCAAAATCGCTGGAGAACTGCGTTACCGTTGACCGGGATACGGCATTTTCCATGGGACAGTTTCTGTGGACGGGCTTTGATTATATCGGGGAGCCTACCCCTTACCATACCAAGAACTCTTATTTCGGGCAGATTGACACCGCAGGATTCCCCAAGGACTCTTACTATGTGTGGCAGGCGGCATGGACGGATCACCGTGAGTCGCCGATGGTGCATGTGTTTCCTTATTGGGACTTTAATCCCGGACAGCTGATCGACATAAGGGTCTGTTCCAATGCACCGGAGGTGGAACTGTTTCTAAACGGTAAGAGCCTGGGCAGACGGAAACTTTCCCATGCACCGGGAAGCGGGCGAACGATTCTGGCGGATTATCAGGTGCCCTATGAGGAGGGCGCTCTGACTGCAGTGGCGTATGATGAGGCGGGTCGTGAGATCGCAGGGAGTACAAGACGGTCCTTCGGCAATTCCCATGCCGTCAGGATCTACCCGGAAAATACGGTGATCAAAGCGGACGGGAAGGATCTTCTGTTCCTGGAGATCGGCACGGTAGATGAGCGGGGAAATCCGGTGGAAAATGCCTGTGACCGGGTGCGGGTACAGGTGGCCGGAGCGGGAAGACTGGTGGGCCTTGACAATGGCGACAGCACCGACTATGACAGCTATAAGACAGACAGCAGAAGACTCTTTGGCGGAAAACTGCTGGCGATGATCCAGTCTGTGGGGGAGCCGGGAGAAATCCGGGTGCAGGTCAGCGCGAAGGGGCTTATCTGCGATTCCCTGCTCTGCCGCAGTGAGGAGGTGTACCCTGGAACGCCGACTATACAAAAGCTGCCCTGCGATATAAGACGTGATGCGGATCTGCCGGTCCGTACCGGAAGGGCGGATGAGATCCCGGTGCGGAAGATCACGCTGCTCACGGAAGAGAACCGGGTGTTTGGGCCGGAGCGGAAGAGACTGTCGGTGGAGGCGAGGATCGACCCGCCGGAGGCGGATGACAGAGAGCTGTTTTTCCGGGCGGTGGATGACCATGGAGTGGACTCCAATCTGGTCAGGCTGGTTCAGGACGGGAACCGGGCGCAGCTGGAGGCGCTTGGCGACGGGGCATTCCGCCTTCGGTGCATGTCAAAGAGCGGTACGGATGCCATCCGGTTGATCTCCCAGCTGGAATTCGAGATCCACGGACTGGGCAAAGCCTGGCTTGACCCTTACGATTTCATTTCCGGAAGCCAGTACACTTCCGTGAAGGGAGAAGCGGGAAACGGGAATGAAAGAGGCGTTGCAACCGCGCGGGACGGGGAAACGGTGGTGTCCTACAGCGGAATTGATTTTGGAAGGATCGGTTCGGATCAGATCGTGATGCCGATCTTTGCACTGGACAGCGGCGAATATCCCATTCAGATCTGGGAAGGCATTCCCGGGGACGCGGACAGTGAACTGATCGGAGATGTGGTCTATCAGAAGCCTTCTGTCTGGAACGTTTATCAGGAGGAAACGTTCAGGCTGCAACGGCGGGTGAAGGGAATCACCACCATCAGTTTCCTTCTGCGGCAGAAGATGCATATCAAGGGATTTTTCTTCGTGCGCTGTGAGAAGGCGTGGATGCGGTTACCGGCCGCCGGTGCGGATCACCTTTACGGGGACAGCTTCCGGATCGCCGGGGATGCGGTGGAGGAGATCGGCAATAATGTGTCGCTGGAATTTGCGGAAATGGATTTCGGGGAAAAGGGCACAGAGAAATTAACCGTCTGGGGACGGGCGCCGAAAGGGAGCAACACTGTCCATGTCCGGTTTTTTGACGGGAACGGCGAGAGCAAACAGATCGTAGAGTTTCCCGGGGGAGATGAGTATGCCGCTTCGACGTTCGCGCTGCTGCCGGTGAAGGGCAAAGTGACTGTGACGTTTGTGTTTATGCCGGGGAGCTGTTTTGACTTTCAGGCGTTTCAGTTTGCGTAAGACAGTCCGGAATGAATTTCGAGTATGCAGTTTTTGCTTTTCTTTATGCGCCTGTCTACTCTTTCAGCCTGTTCAAGTTCTTATATTCTGACGGCGTGCAGTTCTTGGCTGCCTTAAAGATCCTGTTGAAAGTGGACAGGCTGTTGAATCCGGAGAGCATTGCCACCTCCGTAATGGAGATATGAGGCTCGATCAGGAGGCGCTCCGCGTGGGCAATGCGTTTCTGCATCAGATATTCATGGCAGGACATATTGGAAAACTGCTTGAACAGGCGGGCAAAGTGGAACTTGGAAAAGCCCGCCAGATCGGCAAGTTCCTCTATCGTAATATTTTCCGTACAGTGATCGGTGATATAGTTGCACACCAGCATGAATTTTTCTACATATTCATGCTGTTTGCTGCGGGTGATCCCGGGAAATCTGGTGTTGGCATTAAAGTTGGTCCGCCCCAGAGCAACGAAAAAGCGGATCATCAGGGAGTAGACACAGGCCTCGGTAAAGGGCTTGGGATTGTCGTATTCCCGGACCACTTCATCCAGATAGAACTGCAGGCGGCTGTTGAGCTCCGGGTATTCCTTCCGGGAGATCAGCGTGTAGGGGAGGAGCGTGTGGAGCAGGGTATCCATGGCGTTTACATTGCAGATCAGACTGTAATCAAACAGCAGGATCAACCTCTCGCCGTCGGGAGGGGCAATCAGTTCGTGAAGCGTACCGGGGGGGGGTGATCCAGATGTCACCTTCATAGAAGGTATGCGGGGTTCCGTCAGTGATCACGGTGTATTCTCCGCGTATGGGCAGGATGATCTCCACTGCGGTATGCCAGTGGACGGGATAGTTTTCCTTCTCATGGTTGTGATAAAGTTTCAGTCCGCTTAAAGCGTCATAAGCAACTGTCTCATGGATTCCATTTAATATCTTGATCATATCTTATTACCTTTCCGGAATTGAGTGCTTCTATTGCTCTAATAGTAATTCCATTCTCTCATTTTGGCAAGCGCCAAATCAAATATTGCTAGCAGGTCATTATAGTAAATCTGTACAAAATTTCTCATAAAAAGCATCAATGTTACAAAAGAAAAGACAGAAACGTGCGAAAATCATGAAAAGGGGGAGAAAAAAATGCAGAAATCAGAAAGGGAAACGCTGTTTGAAATCCTCACAACGGAAACTTTCGCACGATTTGACAAGTGAAGAACAAGATATAGGGAGAAAAACGTGGCAAAGTGCAATATAATTTAAACAGATTTGAAAAGAAATTGTACAAATTTCCGGATGGAGTTAAAACGGCAGGAGATTACATATGGAATGCAAAAGCCGGGGCCGGAGAGCGGTTTGGATCAATGCGGGAGGAGCAGCAGGATGGGATTTGAACAGGCATGGCTTTCCTATCGGAGTATAAGGGAAGACAGTGAGTGGAGAGGGATCGGCAGAATCTATGCCGATGAGGATGATTTCATTACAGGGAATGCGGTAAGAGAGCTCCGGAAGGCATGGAGTGAGATGACGGGGACGGACCTTATGCTGTATCCCGGCTCGCAGGAGACACAGCAGGCCGGGAGCATCATCTTCAGGCAGGACGAAGGATGCGGACCGGAAGGGTATCATGTGTTTGAAGAGGAAGGAAGCGTGGTCATTGCGGCTTCCACGGATCGTGGATGGCTTTACGGTGCATTTGAACTCATACACCAGATGCAGATGGAAAATCCGCTTCCGGGGCTGGATGTCAGGAAAGAACCGGTGATGCCGCTGCGGATGCTGAATCACTGGGATAATATGGACGGAAGTATCGAGCGGGGCTATTCGGGGAATTCTTTCTTCTTTGAAAATGATGAGATCCTGATCGATGAGAGGACGGTTACTTATGCAAGACTGCTGGCATCGGTGGGGATCAATGGGGCAGTGATCAACAATGTGAATGTGAAGGACGCAGCCACATGGCTGATCACGGACCGGTATTTTGATAAACTGCGCAGATTATCCGAGATTTTTGCCGGTTACGGGATCAAACTCTTCCTGTCCCTGAATTATGCCGCACCGGTGGAGCTTGGACAGTTAGACAGTGCGGATCCTCTGTCGGAAGAGGTGAGGGAATGGTGGAAGAGGCGGATGCAGCTTGTTTTCGGGCAGATACCTGATCTGGGCGGTTTTCTGATCAAGGCTGATTCGGAAGGGCGTCCCGGGCCGTTCACTTACGGAAGGACGCACGCGGACGGCGCCAATATGCTGGCCGAGGCGGTGGAGCCTTACGGAGGACTTATCATCTGGCGCTGTTTTGTATATAACTGCAAACAGGACTGGAGAGATTACATAACCGATCGGGCGAGATCGGGCTATGACAATTTTATAGAGCTTGACGGCGCTTTTCGTGACAATGTGATACTGCAGATCAAGAACGGGCCTATGGATTTCCAGGTCAGGGAACCGGTACATCCTCTGTTTGGTGCTCTCAAGGCTTCCAATCAGATGCTGGAGGTACAGATCGCACAGGAATACACAGGACAGCAGAGGCATGTGTGCTACCTGATTCCCATGTTTAAAGAGGTTCTCGCGTTCCGTACCTATGCGGCCAAAACGGATGATACAGTGATGGACATTGTATCGGGTAAGACTTTTGGTCAGACAACATGCGGCATGGCGGCGGTGGCAAATACCGGAAATGATGAGAACTGGACCGGTCATGATCTGGCAGCGGCGAATCTTTACGGATTTGGCAGACTGGCGTTTACCCCTTCGGCCACGGCAGAGGAACTGGCCACGGAGTGGATCGTCAGGACCTTCGGTAAAGATCAGGAAGTTCGAGAGGTTCTGTTGTTCATATTGATGAATTCCTGGAAGGCGTACGAGATGTATAATGCGCCGCTTGGAATCGGATGGATGGTCAATCCTGCTTATCATTACGGACCGAATGTGGACGGCTATGAGTATGACAGGTGGGGCACTTATCACCGGGCCGATCATGCGGGAATCGGTGTTGACAGGAGCCATAACGGAACGGGATATGCAGGACTTTACGAAGAACCCAATGCTTCCATGTATGACAGTCCGGAGAGCTGCCCTGATGAGCTGTTACTTTTCTTTCATCATATGCCGTATGAGCATAAGCTGCACAGCGGTAAGACGGTGATCCAGCATATTTATGATACTCATTTTGAAGGGGTGGAGCTGGTAGATGAGATGGTGAAGCGTTTCGAGGGCCTGGAAGGAAAACTTCCGGATAAGGCGTTCGGGAGAATGCTGGAGCGGTTCCGACATCAAAAAGAGCATGCCAGGGAATGGCGGGACCAGATCAACACCTATTTTTACCGGAAGAGCGGTATTGCGGATGAAAAGGGAAGAAAAATATTCTGATAAGATCAGGATGGGAATTTGGGAGGTGTTCAAGTAATGACTAAGGTGAAAACAAGTAAACCGGCCGTCGCAAAGAAAGACAGTACCCGTTCGTATCTGAAAAGATACTGGCAGCTTTATCTTCTTTTGAGCCTGCCGCTGCTGTACCTTTTGATTTTCAAGTATATACCGATGGTATATATCCAGATCGCATTCAAAAAGTACAGCATCATTCAGAACGTATGGGAAATGCCATGGGCCAGGAATCATGGGTTCGAGTATTTTATCCAGGCCTTTGGAAGCAATGATTTCCGCCGTGCACTGCGCAATACGGTGGTCTTAAATCTGATGGATCTGGTGATCGGGTTCCCGGCGCCGATCATCTTCGCATTGATTCTGAACGAATTGTGTTTCAAACGTTTTAAGAAAGTAGTGCAGACAGTTGCCTATATGCCGCACTTCCTTTCCTGGGTCATCATCTACAGCCTGGCGCTGCAGCTTTTTGCACCCGGTGAAGGTCTGGTGAACATGGCGATCGAGCGTCTGGGCGGTTCCTCTATTCCGTTTTTGAATGACGCGGCCCACTGGGTAGGCACTTATATCGGCGTCGGCGTATGGCAGAACTTCGGCTGGGGATCCATCGTATATCTGGCAGCGATCGCCGGCATCAATTCGGAACTTTATGAGGCGGCTTCCGTGGATGGTGCGGGACGTTTCCGTAAAATGTGGAATATCACCCTTCCGGGTATCAAGCCCACGATCGTGGTTTTACTGATCATGAATCTGGGTAACATTCTGGGCAGTAATTTTGATCGTCCCTTCGCGTTCCAGAATAATCTGGTCATGAATGTGGCGGATGTAATTTCTACTTATGTATATCGAACCGGTATCAAGGGCCTGCAGTTCTCTTTGACAACGGCGGTCGGCCTGTTCCAGTCGGTGGTCGGCGTGCTCTTCCTGCTGATGGCTAACTGGCTGTCCAGAAAACTTGGAGAAAGGGGGATCTGGTAATGAAAGTAAAATCAACTTCTGCAAAAGTCGGCGATTGGGCATTTGTCCTGATCTGTGTGCTGATCAGTATCATCTGTGTGGTGCCGATGATCAATCTGCTGGCAAAGTCCTTAAGTTCAACGGACTATCTGGTAAAAAATGCGGTTTCACTCTGGCCCAAAGGCTTTAACCTGGATGCCTATAAGACCGTGCTGAGCGACCCAAAGTACATAAGATCTTTCTTCTGGACGGTATTTTTGACGGTGGTCTGTACGTTGGTTTCTCTGACCATGACCGTGCTGTGTGCTTATCCGCTTATCTTTGACAAGTTAAAGGGGCGCGGCGTGATCAATATTATCATCACGATCACCATGTTTTTTAACGCAGGTACGATTCCAAACTATCTGCTCATGCAGAACCTGGGGCTTTTGGATAATCCGCTGGTGTTGATCCTGCCCGGCTGTCTGAGCGTTTATAACATGATCATTATGCGAAGCTTCTTCTACGGCATTCCCGAAAGTCTGAGGGAGTCTGCAGAAATAGACGGCGCCAGCTTTTTCCAGATCATGATGAAGATTTATGTACCGTTGTCCAAACCGGTTATGGCCACACTGGCATTGTTCTATGCGGTGGGACGCTGGAACGGTTATTCGGACGCGCTGCTGTACATGAAGAAGCCGGAATTCTATCCGCTGCAGCTGCTGCTGTACAACATCATCAATAATATTAACTCGGTAGAGGTTGCAACGCAGGAGGGATTCTCGTCTCCTGGACTTTCAGCATCCTTGAAGGCAGCGATCGTTATGTTTTCCACAATACCGATCCTGTGCGTATATCCCTGGCTGCAGAAATATTTTATCCACGGTGTGACCATGGGGGCTGTAAAGGAATAACCGGATCCTTTCTACGGATTCGTTCATTCAAAATAGATTAAAAAAACAGGGAGGTAAGACGATGAAGAAAAAATTAATTGCGATTCTGCTGTCAGGTACTATGGTAGCGCTGACGGCATGTGGCGGCGGTAATGCAGACGGCTCATCCGCTTCGGATGCCGGTTCTTCCGCAGGGGATTCTCAGGAAGCAGCTGCGCAGGATTCCGGGGATGCGGGAGAAGGCGCAGAGGATTCCGGAGATGCGGCAGCAGCCGGTGAGCTGGTAGACGGCAAGTTTGCAGAGACCAGACACATTACGGTTGAGGTCTACGACCGTGGTAACGACGGCGGTTCCGATCCGACCAACAATATGTACACAGAGTACATCAAGAAGGGAATGCTGGAAGACCACAATGTTGAGGTTGAATTTGTGAAGGTTCCCCGCTGGACTGAGGTGGAGGAGATCAACAATCTGCTGGCGGCAGGAACAGCTCCTGATATCTGCGTAACCTACAGCTATCCCACGGTTCTTACTTATGCCGATATGGGCGGTATTCTTGATCTCAGCGGCTATGTGGAGGATTATAAGTCTGAACTCGGTAATTTGTGGGACTGGCTTGGCGAAACCAACATCTATTGGGATAAAGACCCTGTAGACGGCACGATCTGGGCGATTGAAGGAAAGATCGCGGTCAATAACCGTATTAATACTTTTGTCCGTAAGGACTGGCTTGATACACTGGGATTGAGCGCACCCACTACGACGGAAGACTTTGAAGCAATGCTGGTGGCATTCGAAGAGAACAAGGATACGCTGCTGGGGGCAGATGCAGATAAGATGATTCCCTATTCCGTAAGCTATGATGTTGGCTGGAGAGCTGCTACTCTGATCGAGTCCTTTATCGATCCGGATATTTCCGACAGGGAAATGTATGTCAACGGATATGATGACAGAAAGCTGACCCAGAACGGTACCAAGGAAGCCGTAAAACTTTTGAACAAGTGGTACAATCAGGGACTGTTGTGGGATAACTTCGCATTATACGGCAGTGGCGATACAACGGAAGACGATATGATGAAGGCAGGCTATGTGGGCGCTTTCACACATAACTGGGATTATCCTTTCCGTAACGGTGAGGACAGCATCAATGTTAACCTGCAGAGAAACGTAGGGGAAGATGCATGCTATATCGCGATCGATCCTTTTGATGACTCCAAGGGAACCCATACCAAGTATGTATCCAGTACGGCCGGCGATCGTAAGATCTTCTTCCCGCACACCAACGATGAGCCTCTGGCTTGTATGTTGTATCTTGACTGGATCAGCGATCCGGAGCATATTCAGTATCTGCAGATCGGTGACGAGGGCGTGACGCATAACGTATTGGAGGGCGGTGCGATCCAGACGGTTGCAGCGACAGGCGATGCCATCATGAACTCCGGTATGAATATCGACTATACCATTACCTGTAACGGCCTGCACTTTGCAGACGAAGAGCTGACAAAACTCTCCCAGGCATACAACTATGCAGGCATTGATCCTGATATCGTGGCAGAGGCGGATAAGATCGCGCAGACCGATGCGGTTCCGGCCAAGAATGTTAACGTAGGGGCGATCGAGGCGGAAGCAAATATCGGTGATACTTTGAGCGCGAAGCGCGATCAGGTTTACGACAATGCAGTGATCGCATCGGAAGCTGATTTCGACAGTGTTTGGGACAGTATGCTGGCAGATTACCTGAATTCAGGCGGCCAGGCGATCATGGATGAGCGTGCCGCAAAATGGCAGGAGACATTCGGCGATACGGATATGCTTCCTTAAAAGCCGGATCAGGTTACAGTAAGGAATGAATGATTGATGCAAAGGGGGCTGTTGTAAAAGCGGATGGATCATCTGCCGGAGCAATGGCTTCCTTTTTGTATCAGGTGAACCTTGCTTTTCAAACGGCAGGCGAACTATAATAAAAACAGTTGTGAACAGACTTTATGCGCAGACTCCGTAAATGGAGCCAAAATGCAGCGCAGAAATGGAGAAAACTATGGAAATGACACTCAGATGGTATGGAAGTAAATTTGATACGGTTACGCTTCGGCAGATCCGTCAGATTCCGGGGGTGACAGGGGTGATCACCACGCTTTATGACGCGGCGCCGGGAGAGGTGTGGAGCAGAGAGAGGATCCATGCTTTGAAGGAAGAGGTGGAAGCCTCGGGACTGCACATTGCGGGAATCGAGAGCGTAAATATCCATGACGATATTAAGATCGGCGGGGGCGACAGGGACCGGTATATCGCCAATTATATTGAAACCCTCGAGAATTTGGGCAAAGAGGGCATTCACATGGTATGCTACAATTTCATGCCGGTGTTTGACTGGACAAGAACGGAGCTGGCAAGGGTAAGGCCGGACGGCTCCACGGTACTTGCTTATACACAGGAGGCGGTGGATGCGCTGGACCCGGAGAAGATGTTTGCGTCTATCGCGAAAGACACGAACGGGACGGTGATGCCTGGCTGGGAGCCGGAGCGTATGGCAAGGGTAAAAGAGCTTTTTGAGATGTATCAGGATGTGGACGGAGAGAAGCTGTTTGCCAATCTGCAGTATTTTCTGGAAAAGATCATGCCGGTGTGCAATCAATATGATATTAACATGGCGATCCATCCGGACGATCCTGCATGGAGCGTTTTCGGGCTTCCGAGGATTATCATCAACAAAGAAAATATCCTGCGGATGATGAAGATGGTGGACGATCCGCACAATGGCGTTACCTTCTGTTCCGGTTCTTATGGGACGAATCTGGAAAACGACCTGCCGGATATGATCCGTTCCCTGAAAGGAAGGATTCATTTTGCCCATGTGCGTAATCTGAAATTTATCACGCCCGATAATTTTGAAGAAGCGGCACATCTGTCTTCTGACGGGAATTTTGATATGTATGAGATTATGAGAGCGCTTTATGATATCGGATTCGAGGGACCGATCCGCCCCGATCACGGAAGGATGATCTGGGATGAAGTGGCAATGCCGGGCTATGGCCTGTACGACAGGGCATTGGGAGCGGCTTATCTGAACGGACTGTGGGAAGCCATTGTGAAAGGAGCTGAAAAAAGATGAGATTAGACGAACAGGGGCTGCAGAACAGGCAGGCCTGGGAAGCTGCCGGCTATGAGCTGCCGGGATTCGACCGGGAGCAGATGATCGCCAAGACAAAGGAAGCCCCCTTCTGGGTGCATTTCGGGGCGGGCAATATTTTCAAGGCCTTTCTGGCAAATGTGGTGCAAAAGCTTTTGCAGGACGGCACATTGGACAGAGGGCTTGTGGCGGCGGAGGGATTTGACTATGAGATCATCGAGAAGATGAACCGGCCGCATGATGATTACACGATCCTGGTTACTTTGAAGGCCGATGGGAATGTGGAAAAGACAGTGATCGGAAGTATTGCGGAATCGCTGATGCTGGATTCGGAAAATCACGATGAGTTTGAACGGCTGCAGGAAATCTTCCGGAAGGATTCCCTGCAGATGTGTACCTTTACCATCACGGAGAAGGGGTACAGCCTGACGGATGGGGAGGGCAGGGTGCTTTCGGTGGTGGAAGCGGATTTTAAAGCAGGGCCGGAGGCGCCTGCCAGCTATATGGGCAAGGTGGCGGCGCTCCTTTATACCCGCTATCTGGCAGGTGAAAAGCCGATCGCCATGGTCAGCACGGACAACTGTTCCCATAACGGGGATAAGCTGTATGCGGCTGTCAGTACCTTTGCAAAGAAATGGGTGGAGAATGGGAAGGCAGAAGAAGGATTCCTCCGGTATGTGGACGACCGGAATAAAGTGACTTATCCCTGGACCATGATCGACAAGATCACACCCAGACCGGATCCCTCTGTGGAAAAAATCCTGCTGGAGGACGGCGTGGAAGGGCTGGAGCCGGTGATCACTTCCAGAAATACCTATGTAGCCCCCTTTGTCAATGCGGAAGAGTGTGAGTATCTGGTGGTAGAGGATGCGTTCCCCAATGGCAGGCCTGCGCTGGAAAAAGGCGGCGTGATCTTTACTGACCGGGAAACCGTCGATAAGGTAGAGAAGATGAAGGTCTGCACCTGCTTAAATCCCCTCCATACGGCGCTGGCGGTTTACGGATGTCTGCTGGGCTACCAGAAGATCTCAGAAGAGATGCAGGATGAAGAGCTTGTAAAGCTGGTGCAGAGAATCGGTTATACGGAAGGGCTGCCGGTGGTGGTAGATCCGGGGATTCTCGATCCTGGGGAATTTATTGATACGGTCCTTACGGTGCGTGTTCCCAATCCTTTTATGCCGGATACGCCCCAGAGAATTGCCACGGACACCTCGCAGAAGCTGGCGATCCGCTTTGGCGAGACGGTGAAGGCTTATCAGAGATCACCGGAGCTTACCGTGCAGAGCCTCGAGATGATCCCTCTGGTATTTGCCGGGTGGCTGCGCTATCTGATGGCGGTGGATGATGCGGGAAATGCCTTTACGCTGAGCCCGGATCCCCTCCTTGACACGGTGTGCCCCTATGTGAAGGGTCTTGCGCTGCAGCCGGATCAGGATGTGGAGGCGCATGTGGAGGAGGTGCTTAAGATGAAGCAGATCTTCGGGGTAGACCTGTATGAGGCAGGACTGGCGGAGAAGGTGTGCGGCTATCTGCAGGAGCTGACGGCTGGAGTCGGAGCCGTGCGCAGTACGTTGCAGAAGTATGTGTGAAGCGGCGGAGTACGTTGCGCCGAAACGGTTGAAGATGCGTTCCGCGCAGAAGTATGTGTAAAGCGGCAGCGGAAGGTGCAGACTGTAAGTGACATTCCCGGTGGATTGTGGTAAAATAGGAACGCAGCAGCACGTAGTATGATTTTTTAACAGTTCCTGGGAAGGGGAGCGTGAGAAGAAATTTTTCACACGCAAATTTGTGCCTGCAGCCCAAATTCTCAGGCTATGGAAAGGCATGGTTACTTTTATGAAATTTGCGGCACCCGAGGCTTCTGTACTGATCGTAGATGACAATGAAATTAATTTGGAAGTGACGGCGGCCCTTTTGGAACCGCTTAAGATGAAGGTTGATCTGGCGGACAGCGGCAAGCGGGCGCTGATTCTGGCGCATCAGAAAAGATATCACCTGATATTTATGGATCAGATGATGCCGGATCTGGACGGAGTGGAGACGACGAAAAGGCTTCGCCGCCTGCCGGATGCCTATTGCCGCACGGTGCCGGTCATCGCCTTGACAGCCAATGCATTTTCGGAGGTCAGGGAGGAACTGCAGCAGGCCGGGATGAATGATTATCTGGCAAAGCCGGTGGAAGCGAAGGATCTGTATCGCTGTGTCTTGAAGTGGATTCCGCGGAAGCTGATCATTGTCTCGCAGGAGCAGCAGAAGCCGGGCGGCTCATCGACGGCAGCCGGCAGGGCAGAATCAAAAGAAATGGCAGCCGCAAAAGCGCCGGAAAGAGCGACGGGAAGTGCCGGCGCTGTATCTGCAGTCCGGACGAAGCAGGCAGCAATGGCAGATACAGGTACGGGATCGGCAGAGGGTGCGGCCGGCAGCGGTAAACTACAGGGCAGCAGTACACTGCCGCAGCTGCCGGGCATTAATCCGGCGGACGGCATCCGTTATACCGGCAGTGAGAAGATGTGGTTGAAGCTGCTCGGTGATTTCTACAAATTGATCGATTCCAAGGCCAAAAAGCTGGAGAACTGTGTGGAGGACGGCCTGATCCGGGATTATACGATCGAGGTACATGCATTGAAGAATACGGCACGGATGATCGGTGCAGCCCGGTTGTCCGAACATTTCTTCCAGATGGAGAAATGCGGCAAAGCCGGAGAGGTGGAGACGATCCGGCAGGAGACGCCCGGCCTGATCCGGGAACTGAAAAGCTATAAAGAAATCCTGCGTCCTTTTGGGGAGAAGAATGACCGGAATAAGCGGGAAGTATCTGCCTCGGAGTGGATCGCGCAGTTGAAGGTCATGCGGGATGCCATGGAGAGATTCAGTCTGGATACGGTGGATGAGACCATGCAGCAGCTGGAGCAGTACCGGGTGCCGGAACAATGCAGTGAGTCGATGGAGATTCTGCGGGCGGCGGTGGCGGATGTGAAGATGAAGGACGTGATGGATGCCGCGGAGCGGATGATCGCGGAATTGCAGCCCTGAGGCGATTCGTTACAAAGGAAAAGAGTCTGCATAATGGTGTGGCGGCTATAAGGTATATTAGCAGTCATGCCGTTATACGGACTCTCTTTCTATGTCACTTTTTTGTTCTGTTATTTCTAACTGTTCTGTATGTTACAGCTTCTTTCCGGTCAACAGTTCATATCCCTGCAGGTACTTGTCGATAGTCTTCTGCACGATCTCCTGCGGGAGAGTCCAGTCGTGGCCTTCGTTGCTCTTTAACCAGTCTCTTGCAAACTGCTTGTCGAAGGAGGGCTGTCCGTGTCCGGGTTCATAGCCTTCCGCGGGCCAGAAGCGGGAACTGTCGGGGGTCAGCATCTCATCGCCCAGAACGATATTGCCCTCTTCATCCAGTCCGAACTCAAACTTGGTGTCCGCGATGATGATACCGCGTGTCAGAGCGTATTCTGCACATTTTTTGTAAAGTGCGATGGTATAGTCACGCAGTTTGGAAGCGTATTCTGCTCCCCTGCCGGGAAATCTCTGTTCCAGATAATCCACACTCTGTTCGTAGGAGATGTTCTCGTCGTGATCGCCGATCTCCGCCTTGGTGGAAGGGGTGTAGATGGGTTCGGGCAGCTTGTCCGATTCCTGCAGGCCTTCCGGCAGCGTGATGCCGCAGACAGTGCCGTCTTTTACATAGCTTGCCCAGCCGCTTCCGGTGATGTAGCCGCGCACGATGCATTCGATGGGCAGCATCGTAAGCTTCCGGCATAACATGCTGTTGCCGTCAAATTTCTCCTGACGGAAGAATTCCGGCATATCCTGAACATCCACAGAGATCATGTGGTTGGGCAGGATATCCTGGGTCATGTCGAACCAGAATCTGGACATCTGTGTCAGGACGGTGCCTTTCTTCGTCACCTGATTCTTTAAGATCACATCGAAACAGCTGATGCGGTCTGTAGCGACCATGATCAGGCTGTCGCCGTTGTCGTAGATCTCTCGTACTTTGCCTTCTTTGATGGGTTTTAATTCAGTCATGATAAACCTCCGTGTATTGTACTTTTATAGGATCAGTATTCCAGTTCGGGATTTTCGCCGGTTTCATACTTTTTGATGTGCTACAGCAAATATTATAGCGGATTCTACAGCGGGTGTAAAGCAGGTCACGGCAGATATTTTCACGATTGGTAGCAGATCAATAAACTGCACAATACGCCTGTGGCCACCGTTCTACATTTTTTTTAAACCGTTTGCGGTTCTGCTGCATCTAATTAGTAAGAAACAACAAACGAGTTTGAAGTTTCATACTTGCATTCCGTGACAGATTCTGATACAAATACCCGGGGAAGTACTTAGCACGCTATATGGAATGACATGGGATGCAGCGGGGTAAAATGACACATTGGAAAACGAGGAAAGACAATGGAAAAAGAACAGTTTATAAATCTTATGTCTCAGGTAGAGGCTGACATGTTTCACCTTGCCTTCTCTGTCCTGCACAGGGAACAGGAATGTGCTGATGCGGTGCAGGAAGCAGTGGTAAAAGCAAATGCAGGATGCACAGGTGGATTTTGGCGATTACGTGCAGGAAGAATACCACGATTGTATCACCTGAATATGTCTTGAAGAACAAGCGCAAATATGATATTATATCTTTTACGAAAACGATCTGTTAAAACGGAGGTGTAATAAGATGATTTAGTTTTCCTGCCAACAGACATTTGGTATGATAGTGGCTTTTCGGTGATGATAGCCGTTTATTTATCGTACCTTTTTGCAGGAAAGCAAATCCCCTTTTTACTGATCATATGGTATGTCCTTTAGGATAGCTATGACTTTTTATTCGGTTGCAGGGAATTTTTTTCCCTGCAACCGAATTTTTATATGAAGGAGTGGAAAATGAATGAGAAAACAGATGCAATTAAAACATCAACTATTTTTGCATAGTAAAGCATGGCTTATGGTGGCAATTCTTTCAATGATTGTCCTTAGTGTATATAACTTAGTGGTATCGTGGCTTCTTCAAAAAATTATTGACATAGCGGCAGGTAACGACTCCACATCACTTGGTTTAACAGCACTGGTTGCCGCTGTCACGTTTGTGATTTTTATGATCGCATATTTTATTTACCGCACTGCAAGGCCAAAATTTATTCAAACAGCAATGGAGCAGTACAAGGCAAGCGTTTTTGAAAAAATAATGGGCAAGAAAATTGGTGCATTATCCAATGAAAACACTGGAAAACTGATATCTGCTCTCACAAATGATATGCGCTCGGTTGAGGACTACTATCTTGATGGCATTCTTACTGTTGTTGATATCAGCGTAAGTTTTGCAGGTGCGCTCATTCTAATGCTATGGTACAGTCCGGTTTTAACGCTTGTAGCAGTCCTGCTGTCCATTATGCCGATCGTCATATCGCTCTCGCCCGCAAGAAAACTGGCTGAGGCGGAGAAAAAGGTTTCCGAAGGGAATGCAGGATATGTTGAAATTATAAAGGACATTCTTTCAGGCTTCCCGGTTATAAAAAGCTTTCGGGCAGAAAGAGAAATTCAGGAACGGTTTGAGGTAGATAACAGGAAAATCGAAAACATTAAGTATGCCAGAAGATATGCAGAGGAAAATGTTAATTTGCTCAGCACCGCCGCCAGCATAATAATGCGGCTCGGCGTTTTTGTAATCGGTGCATGGATGGCTGTATCAGGAACGGGAATTACACCGGGAATTGTACTGGTTTTCCTGCAGTTGGTTACATTTGTCATTTCGCCAATAGAACGAATGCCGGTGATTCTCGCAAATAGAAAAGCAGCCATAGCGATTATGGATAAATTATCAGATTTCCTGTTCGAGCAGGAAGCAGCCAGCGGCGAAGAGATACCTCATACCCTGACACATGGCATTTCTATTCGTGATCTATCGTTTGGTTATGAAGAGGAAAAAGAGATCCTGCACCACATTCATCTTGGTTTTGAACCGGGAAAGAAATATGCGATTGTCGGCGGCTCCGGCTCAGGCAAAACGACCTTATTAAATCTCATTATGCAAACATATGATAATTATGAGGGCAGCATTATGTTTGACGAGACTGAGTTACGGCACATTTGCCCTGATTCGCTTTTTCAGATGATATCTCTTGTGCAGCAAAGTGTATTTGTCTTTAACGATACAGTTTACAATAACGTTACACTTTACAAAGATTTCCCGGATCATGATGTTCAATCAGCTATTGCCAGGGCAGGGCTTTCGGAGTTGATTGCCAGTCATGGGGAGGGTTATATTTGCGGTGAGAATGGAAGTGCACTGTCTGGTGGTGAAAAACAAAGGATTTCCATTGCGCGAGCATTATTGAGAAACACATCCGTTTTGCTGATGGATGAAGCGACTGCCGCATTGGATGAGATAACAGCAAGCAGCATTATGAACTCCGTTTTAGCAATGGAGAATATTACACGCGTCATTGTAACCCACAGATTGGAGGAAAATGTATTAAGGGAATACGACGAAATCATTGTTTTGCACCGGGGAGAAGTAGCAGAGAGGGGTACTTTTGATCATTTGATCAATAGACATGGATTATTTTATTCGCTGTTTACTGTTTCGCAATAAAAACTGAATATTGAAACCGCAAGTTGATGTATAACAGGGCAGGGCGCATTCGGGAGAAGAACCGCCTGATGTGGAAGGCCTGACCAGAAAGCATACGCTTCCTGTCAGGCCTTCCAGAATCTTCGCCTGCCGGCTATAATTGACATTGGCCATGAACTGTAACTCACTGCCCGGAAACATAATATATTTAGTCAGTATTCTTTTTTGTAATAAATAATCATACCAAACCCAAACACCAACCCCGTCGCCCTGTTTTAGACTTTTATTAGAGCGATAAACTGGAAGTTATTGAATCGGTAACAATTCCATATTTTTTGCTCGTTTTAAATTTATTTTAAGGTCTTCATCTTTAAACGGCTTGCCATGTCCCGGATATATTAGATTTGGTCTAAGTGCAATGATTGTTTCCCAGGATTTCAGAAAAGCCGTTTTGTCCTCTGCCCAAATGGTTATTCTATGTAAACTTGGCAAGCCGTTCATAGCAGCGTCACCGCAGAATAGAGAACCGTCATTTAGTAAAAGCGATATGGAATCGGCGGTATGACCGGGAGTATCAATAATTTTCCCCTGCAGTAAAAGTTCCACTTGCTTACGGTTTTGTTCGGTCACTTGAATACATCTACATTGATATTCTTGCTTTATTGAGGGAAACAAATGCTTACCTTTGCCAACGAATTTCATTAAATAACAAAAGAACAAGGCAATCTTAGTTGTGCAACCGCCATGAAAAGAGTTTTGCCCTCTATATAATCTCTCTAATGCTTTGTCGCTCATAACGATTTGGAGGTCAGGGCATTCCGAAAGTACTTCATTCAGATAACCTGCGTGGTCATCGTGAGCGTGTGTCAAAAAAATATATCGTATCTGTTGAGGATCTATTTGCATCTTTGCCAGTTGCTTTTTAAAATGTGCAAATCCGCTTTCATACCCTGTATCAATCAGTACATAGCCTTTGTCAATAGGATATATCCAATTATTTACGATCCTGCTTCCTGCATTGAGCACAGGTGTTCTCTCCTTTCATTCATTTTCATCGGCGTTAACTTTCAATTTTTCGGTCTGTCTGTACCGTAGAAATTATACCACATTCACTCACGGAATGCCAGTTTCAACGGCGTGTAGGATACACAATAGAAAATCCTGCTTGGAAACAATGCAACTGTCTTAAAACCGCCAGAACTTGTAGAGCTAATGAAACAAAAGATATATGAATTACAGAGTATTATTGTATGTAATATTGACGTATAAATGAGAGAGATTCCGTAGTAGTCGGCATTGTATCAAAATCTAAACTTTTGGATTTTGATACAATGCTTCTTTTGTTCCTACCGGCGCGGGGCTGCCCCCGCTAACTGACTTTCTTTTCGGCTGGTTGCTGACATTGGCCGTGAACTGTAACTCACTGCCCGGAAAGATAATCTATTTAGTCAGTATTCTTTTTTGTGATAAATAATCACGCTTAACGGATAGGATAAAGCGAACAGTAACAGAGAACTGAAAAGCAAAACAGCCGCACTTAATAGAATTGTAGTTATGCCAGGGGCTAAATAAAGATTAAGCAAACTGATAATTCCTAATACAGTACCAATTCCACAAAGCAGACTGATCACTAGAAATACATCACTTCTTTCTTCGCCGCCCAGATAAAGCAGGGGAAAGAAAAATGCCCCTGTAAAAATACTTACACTGATTCCAAATGCAAATATGGAAACTACGTCAATGCTATTGTCATAAGGGCAGCCATGCAATGCCCATGATAAACTGATAACGATTCCGGCATATAGTGTTCCAACGAGCAGCCATATCAGCTGACTGATAAAATAGCTTTTAACAATGGCAGCTCTCTTTACGGGCAAAGTTAATTTGTATTTTCCCCATTTTGAAATGAACTCTTTCTTTATGCTTGTAATTGCATTTGTGGAAAAGCCAACCATGCTTAACAGAACATAACCAATCAGAAGCGTCTGGCTGATGACTGCAATCACGAAAAGTCCTGATATAAGCATAAAAATCGAAAAAACTTTCGCATTAGAATAAACGGTTAAAAAATTATTTTTAAGCAATCCTTTCATACGCGTTCCCCCTTTACCAGTAACAACATGATTTCATCAACGGAAACATGATCTACAACAGCGTCTTTATATTTTCGCTGTGCTTCTTTTCCGTTATCAACCAATACATCAATCTGAAAATCCCGTTTTCGGTAAGCGATAATATCACCGGGGTCTAATGCGAGGAACTGACTTTCCCGGCAGCGCATAACAGCGTAATGATATACCAGATCATTTTTTGAGGCGGTCAGGATCAATTTGCCGTTATGAATGAATGTGATATAATCTGCAACTTTTTCCAGATCACTTGTGATATGAGAAGATAAAAGGATGGAATGGCTTTCCTCCTGCACAAATTCAAGAAAAACGTCCAGCATTTCATCGCGCATAATGGGGTCTAAACCACTGGTTGCTTCGTCCAGGATCAATAATTGCGGGTGGTGCGACAAGGCAACTGCAATGGCCAGCTTCATTGTCATTCCTCTGGAATAATTTTTGATTTTCTGTTTGACAGGTAAATGAAAATTCTCTAAATATTTTTGAAACAGGGCATTATCCCATTGCGTATAAATTCCCTCCATGACTTGGGATAATTGTTTCGCCGACCAAAAACCCGGAAAATTATCTCCGTCATAAACCACACCGATTTTTTCCCGAATGTCTGTGTCAGTATCCCGCATTTCTTTTCCAAACAGTTTTACCATACCGCTGTCTTTTCTGACAGTATTCAAAATACAGCCAATCGTGGTAGTTTTACCTGCGCCGTTTTCACCAACAAAGCCCAGAATAGACCCATATGGTAATGAAAAGGAGAGTTTATCCAATATAAAATTTGACTTTGGAAAAGACTTACATATCTGCTGTAATTCTAAAATGTTTTCCATGTTATTCGTCCTCCTGATAAAATAAAGTTAATAATTCCGTCAGTTTTTCAAGAGAAATATTGCTCATTCTCCCTATTTCGGCGGCTGCCTGTAAATGTTCTTCGGCTATACGCTGTTGTTCCTCCTGATAAAATTCTTTGTTCTGCGCTGACACAAAACTTCCTCTGCCAACCGTAGTTTCGATAAATCCGTCCCTCTGTAAATCCTCATAGGCTTTTTGGACTGTAATAACGCTTACATGAATTGATTTTGCCAAAGCCCGCATGGAAGGGATTGCGTCGCCTGCCTGTAATTCTCCGCTCATTATCATTGCCTTGATTTGTGATGTGATTTGCTCATAAATCGGTTTATTGGCATTGTTACTGATAATGATTTCCACTGCTCATCACCTCTGCCTCCTAAATGTGCTTAATGTACAAGTACATTATATCACCTTTAATGTTATAGTCAATACACCAAATAAAAATAACAACAACTTAATCTGGTTGTTGTTAAGTGAAAATATCTTTTTGCAAAATAAAAACCCGGAACAGGTTCGAACTGCTCCGGGTTAAACTGTTACAGGATATCACAGGCTTTCACGGCAGCGCCGGAAGACCCTGATCTTGCTGAAAAAGCAATAGTACACGATAAAGAGCACGCTGGTGATCGTCCAGGTGAGCGGATAGCTGAAGGTCATGGTGTAGATGTCCGGTCGTTGGGGCACCGCCAGCATGATCCAAAGAACACGGATCAGGCAGATGCCGCTTAAGCAGATCACCGTTGGAATCCAGCAGTCTCCCACGCCGCGCAGGGCGCCGGAAAGCACTTCCACGCATACATAGGTGAAGAAGGTAGGCACGAGGAAGTGAACGATCTGCATGCCGATCCGCAACACTTCCGGATCGGAGGTAAAGAGGCTGTACAGGAAGTAGCCGCCGATGTTCAACAGGATGCTGATCACGATGGTGGATGCAAAGCACATGGCCAGACAGGTGCTGATACCCTTACGAACCCGCTCCATCTTGCCCGCGCCGTAGTTTTGCCCTGCGAAGGTGGTGATAGCGATACCAAAGGAACTGATGGTCATCCAGAAGAGAGCGTCCATTTTGCCGTATACGGTCCAGGCTGCCACGGTGTCCGTTCCCAGGCCGTTGATGGCAGCCTGAATGATGATATTGGAAAGGCTGTACATGACGGACTGCAGGCCGGCAGGAAAGCCGATCTGGACAATGCGGTGCAGCATTTTGCGGTCAATGCGGATTTTGTGCAGATCGAGTCTGTGCATATCCTTTACTCTGACTAACACCAGGATCACCAGTACCGCACTCAGCGCCTGAGAGCAGATAGTGGCGATGCCAGCGCCTGCCACACCCAGGTCGAAGCATACGATCAGCAGCAGATCCAAAAGGATGTTGGCAAAGCAGCTCGCGATCAGGAAATAGAGTGGGCGTCTGGAATCGCCCACGGCCCGCAGGATACCGGCGCCTACATTATAGATCAGGTTGCCGATGGTTCCTACATAATATATACGGATATAGAGAATGGACGGATCCAGCACGTCCGCGGGGGTATCCATGGCAGTGAGGATGGCCGGCGCGGTCAGAATGCCGCCCACCATCAGTACGAAGCCGCCGAGGATGCAAAAGGCTATAGCCGTATGTACCGCATATTCTACTAATTCCGCCTTCCTGGCGCCATAATATTGGGAGATCACCACGCTGGCGCCGCCGGATAAGCCGACGAAAAAGCCCACCAGCAGGTTGATGACCGTACCGGTGCCGCCGCCCACGGCCGAGAGCGCTTCTTTGCCCACGAAACGGCCCACGATCACGGCATCCGCCGCATTGTAGAGCTGCTGGAAAAGTGTCCCGAATAAGATCGGGAAGAAAAACAGGAGCAGCTGTTTCCAGATGACTCCTTCTGTGATCTTGTTTTCTGCTGTCTGCGCAGTGGTCTGTGTGATTTTCCTGTCTTTTGTATTCATGGGGGTGGCCTTTCTTTGCAATTTCCACGATTGTATCACTGTCCAGAAAGACTTTCAAGAGTAATCTTAACAAGATGACATGGACGGCTGAAATGACTGTTTTCTTCATAATATCTTAAGATATTTTAGAGTCTTCTTAGAGACTGTTCTGATAAAATCCATTTCAGAAATCGGACAGAGTATGGAAAAGCTGTCGGTTTCAGTAAATGGAAGCATGGGGATTCTGCTGTCATGCGGGATCCCATGCGACGGAATGGAGGACAAGATGAAGAACGGACTAAGAAAAATGACACTGGTAACCGGCATACTGTGCGCCATGAGCGTTACATTGTGTGCCTGCAGCGGGGATGAACCGGCGGTAAATCAGGAAGAGCGGCAGACGGACGCTGACGATCTGAATGCGGCGGCGGATGATCTTTCGCCGGAACTGCCTGCGGGTGACAATACTGACGGGGCGGACGGCGATGCGCCGAAGGAACAGGAGGACGTGCAGGGTGCGTCCGACGCCTGGGAAGACAGTGCGCCTGCGTTGGAAGGGGACATCAAGGAACTGCAGGACGGCTGTCTGACAGTGGTAGAGGCTGAGATAAGTACGGATGATGACGGAGGGGTGACTGTAATGGCTACGCCAGCGCCCGGGGCGGACGATTCCGAATTTGATAAGGTCACGGTGACTTACGATGAGAAGACGTTATTTGCTATTAAGACCATTTACAACGGCGGCGCCGAATTCGAGATGGAGGAAGCAACAGCACAGGATCTGGAAAAGGGCAGATCAGTGGAAGTCTGGGGCGACAGATCGACCGGCGAACTGAAAGCGACGCAGATCTGTATCTTAAAAGTGGTATAAACAGAGGGATCAGGAGGCATTTTGAAAGCGGCGGCCAGAAGACTTGGGTCCTGTATTTTGGCGTGATCGGTGCGGCAAAGGTAAAGTCCTGGTTGCTATAGGGAAACTGTAGTGAATCTGTAGTGAATCTTTAAAAAAATATTGTCAAAAATTTATCAACGTGGTATGATGACACCGTATTGTATCTCGAATGGCGGCTGTCCTGTCGGACGGCCGCCGCCAATGAGAATAATAACAGGAGGAATTGTACCATGAAAAATGAAAAGACCTATGAACTGGTGCTGACGGCACTGTTCACCGCCATAATCGTGATTATGGCATTCACCCCGCTGGGATATATCCCGCTTGTAGTGATCAACGCGACGATTATTCATATCCCGGTCATCCTGGGAGCGCTGTTTCTTGGACCGAAGAAAGGTGCATTTTTGGGATTCGTATTTGGTTTGACCAGCTTTATCAACAACACGTTCAAAGCGGCCACGGCGTCGGCATTTGTGTTTTCGCCGGTACTGGCCTACAATGCAGTCGGCGTTTCGGGTATCTTTAAGAGCCTGTACATCTGTTTTGTGCCGAGGATTCTGGTAGGTATCGTGCCGTATTTTGTTTACATCCTGATCCGCAGAGCCTTAAAGGGCGAGGGGCAGACAGGAAGGATTCTGGTGAACGGGCTGGCGTCTTTGATCTTATGTATTTCTCTGAGGGCATTTTTGATCCGGCTGCTGCCGGACATTATGAGCGCTGTGGTGTGCACCGTTGCAGGTATCGCGGCAGGATGTGCGCTTATGGCAGTGCTGACGATCAGCGGCAGAAAAAAGGGTTCGGCGAATATCGCGCTGGCCTATGCGGGGCTTTCCGGAGCCTACACGAATACGCTTTTTGTGATGAGCGGCATTTTCGTCTTATATAAGGATGCCTATGCGCAGGCGGTGGGCGTGGCCGGAGAAGCCGTGCTGGATGTGATCATGGGCGTCGTGACTTTTAACGGCGTCGTGGAAGCCGTGGTGGCGGCCATCATCGTAGCGGGCGTGGGCATTGCGCTGACCAGGGTAAAACCGGTCTATGAGAAAGCGCCATTGGCAGCCGGAAGCCCGGTAAAGGGAACGGTGTCATAGAGAAGCGAAAGTGATTTGTAAAAAACTGATTTATTAAAAATCGATTCATGAATAAACTGATTTATGTATGGAAGAAAGCAGGGCAGAATATGATCTTGGCAATCGACATTGGAAATACCAATATAGTGATCGGATGTATCGACGGAGAACGGGTCTGTTTCGTGGAGCGCGTCTCCACGAACCTTTCCAACACGGAACTGGAGTACGTGGTGGAATTCAGGACGTTGTTCGACCTGTATGATATCGGGCTGGAGGACATCAGCGGTAGTATCATTTCTTCGGTGGTGCCGCCGATTAACAATATCGTGAAGTCCGCACTGGAAAAATTGTTTCATAAGACGCCTCTGCTGGTGGGACCCGGCCTGAAAACGGGCCTGAATATCCTGATGGATAACCCGGGACAGCTGGGTTCCGATCTGGTGGTCAACGCGGTGGCGGGGCTGCAGTATTACGGCGCGCCCATTATCATGATCGATATGGGGACAGCTACCACCATCAGCGTAGTCGATCAGAAGAAGAATTATATCGGCGGCATGATCCTGCCGGGCGTCAAGGTTTCACTGGATTCGCTGGTCAACAGGACTTCCCAGCTGCCGCGCATCAGTCTGGAAGCGCCTAAGAAGGTAGTAGGCAGGAATACCATTGACTGTATGAAGAGCGGTATCGTGATGGGGCAGGCGGCCTGTCTGGACGGCATGATCGAGCGCATCTATGATGAGCTGGGCTATGAAGCGCCGGTGGTGGCGACGGGCGGCCTGGCCGGAAGCATTGTGCCGCACTGTAAGCGGAAGATCGTGTATGACAATGAATTGACGTTAAAAGGACTGGGCATCATATATAGAAAGAATGTCGAGAATTAGTGTGTTTAAAAAGCAATTTGTTTGAAAAGTAGTTCGATTTAAAAGTATTTCATTTAAAAAAGTTCGAGATAAATACCAGATGTCCCGCCGTTATTGGCGGGACATAGAATTATGTAAACCAAAGTAGATGAGTGTGAGAGAAGGAGTGCTTTATGTTAGCAGGAAAACATATTGTTTTGGGCGTGACCGGCAGCATCGCAGCCTACAAGATCGCATCGCTGGCCAGTATGCTGATGAAGCAGCATGCGGATGTGACGGTGATCATGACGAAGAATGCCACGAATTTTATCAATCCGATCACTTTTGAGTCGCTGACGGGCAACAAATGTCTGGTGGATACTTTTGACCGGAACTTCGAGTTTCAGGTGGAGCATGTGTCGCTGGCCAGACAGACGGAGGTCTTCCTGACAGCGCCGGCGTCGGCCAATGTGATCGCCAAGGCGGCCCACGGGATCGCGGACGATATGCTGACCACCACGCTGTTGGCCTGCACCTGTCCGAAGATCGTGGCCCCGGCCATGAATACAAGAATGTACCAGAATCCTGTTGTGCAGGATAATCTTGAGATTCTGAAACGGTACGGCATGGAGGTGATCGACCCCGCCAACGGATATCTGGCCTGCGGCGATACGGGGGCGGGCAAGATGCCGGATCCGGAAGTGCTCTATGAATATATCATAAAAGCCCTGACGCCCAAGGATATGGCGGGCAGGAAGGTGCTTGTGACGGCGGGACCCACACAGGAGAGGCTTGATCCGGTGCGCTATATCAGCAACCACTCCACCGGCAAGATGGGGTATGCCATAGCCAGACGGGCAATGCTACGCGGGGCGGAAGTGACACTTGTGTCAGGAAAAGTGAATTTACAACCCCCGATGGGCGTCAGGATGGTTCCGGTGGTGTCTGCAGCGGATATGGCACAGGCGGTGAAGGCGGATGCACAGGAGCAGGACATCATCATCAAGGCAGCGGCGGTGGCCGACTATCGTCCGGCCGTGACAGCGGATGAGAAGTTGAAGAAGAAGGACGACGAGATGAATCTTGTGCTGGAGCGCACGGAGGATATTCTGGCCTGGCTGGGCGCGCATCGCAGACCGGGACAGTTTCTGTGCGGCTTTTCCATGGAGACCGAACATATGCTGGAGAATTCCAAGGCGAAGCTGGAGAAGAAGAAGATCGATATGATCGTGGCCAATAACTTAAAGCAGACAGGAGCCGGCTTTGGCACGGACACCAATGTGGTGACGCTGCTGACGAAGGAGGATACGCTTACGCTGCCGATCATGAGCAAGGAAGAGGTGGCGGACAGACTGCTTACTTTTATTATGAAGAAAAGTTTTTATGCGGGAGAAAGGGAGGCATAGAGATCGTATGAGAATCGGGATGGGGTATGACGTTCATAAACTGGTGCCGGAGAGGAAGCTGATCATGGGCGGGGTAGAGATACCGTATGAGAAGGGGCTGCTCGGGCACTCGGATGCGGATGTGCTTTTGCATGCCATTATGGATGCACTGCTGGGAGCGGCGGCGCTTGGCGATATCGGCAAGCATTTTCCGGATACCGACCCTGCCTATCAGGGAATCTCTTCCGTTAAGCTGTTACGACATGTAGGGGAATTGTTGGAGGAGAACCGCTTCCTGATCGAAAACATCGACGCTACGATCATTGCCCAGGCGCCGAAGATGCGCCCCCACATCGACCGGATGCGGGTCAATATTGCGGAGGCGCTGGGGATTGAAACAGAGCAGGTGAATGTGAAGGCCACCACCGAGGAAGGACTTGGCTTCACCGGCTCCGGCGCAGGGATCTCGGCGCAGGCGATCTGCCTGCTGACAAGCCCGAGGGAAGCATACAGCCGGAACGTATGTGAGGAAGATGCGGACCGGCCGGGATGCGGTGGGTGCAGCGGCTGCCCGAAGCAGGCCTGAGGATTGGCCTGAGGCGTTTAAGGCACCGCGGCAGGCGCAATCGAAATATGGCCTTTCACATTCCCCAAACTGTCGTCCGGGGCCTGAAGATATAGTTTATAGGTTCCGGACTTTGCCGGAGGCTCAACGGTAAAATCTGCGGTGCATTTCAGCGGCTCGCCCGGCTGCCGCAGGATGCTTGCGGCCCAGTAGTATACCATGTCTTTCTGCCCTTTTTTTGGCGCATCCTTTGCGAAAAACACCCGTATCCTGTTTCCTGTTTCCGCGAAGACGTCATACAGGATCCGATCCCCCACAGACAGGGTATAATCCCCGAGGAAGACGGGTTCTCCTGCCGTTACGGTCTTGAAATCCACAGGGATGATTTCCGGATCGGTGTTATTGTCGGGATCTTCCATGTCTCCCATCAGTTCTGTCACTTCCGATTCTGTCATGTAGGCGACGCCTGTGATCTCATTCTTTTCATTGCGGACGATTTTGAGATTGACGGTTCCCTTTGGGTTTGTATGCAGCGTGCAGAAGGAGTTGTTGGAGCGGATATCCAAAAAGATACCGGCAAGCTGGCCCTGGTAGTAATAATCCATACCGTCCATCGTAACGCCTACCGCTTCATATTCCGCCGTCTGTGCTGCGGCCCATTCTTTTTCCAGCTTTTCTCTCAGTTTGTCAGATTCATCGTCCTGTTCCAGAGCATTGAACAGCACGGACTGGAAAGACGGGTTTTGATCCTCAAGAGCTTTGTCCAGCCAGGCTTCCAGCGTATCCTCGCTCATGTGCATGGCCAATACGGAAAACCAGGAAACGCTGTCGTCTGCATAGGTTTTCTCTGCATAGCGCCGGATCAGGGCACAGTCCTCCTCCAGCAGACCGACCGCGGCGCCCCAAAACGCAATCCTGTCATCGGTGTAAATCCTGTCCAGCCATTTGTCCTGCGTTTCTTCATCCAGCCGGGAGAAGGCGATCTGAAACAGAGGAACGCTGTCGGCGTTATAATACTGTTCTATCTGTGAAGCAGCCTCCTGCCCGTTGTTTTGCTGCCGTTTCGCCTGTAATGGCCTGTCGATCGTGTCCGGCGGCGTGTCGGGGGATGCGGCCTGAACATCTCCTCCGGTATAGATCCCGACAAAGGACGCTCCGATGACGATGCACAGCGTCAGCACAGCAGTCAAAATTTTAACTTTCTTAGAGGGTGTCTTAAATTTCATGATTGCACCTAACCTTTCTTTCAATAACTGTTTATTTTCGCTTAATGTGACAGCACCCAGCTTTTCCTTGTATTTCCCGACTGCCGCCATGGCGTCGAGCAGGGTTTTTCCGTAGTCCTGTGCGATGCCGCATCCCATTTTGGCAAGAACAGCCTCATCACAGGAAAACTCGCAGGCCCCGGTAATTTCCCGGCTCATAAGATACACAAGCGGGTTAAACCAATGCAGGCAGACGGTGATCTGCACCAGCCACTTATAAAAGATATCCCGCCGTTTATAGTGCGTCAGTTCATGCAGGACGATATATTGAAAATCTTTTTTCGGAATGTCCGTACAGGGCAGGACAATGCAGGGACGGAAAAAGCCAATCAGCAGCGGGGAAGAAACCAATGGATTGACACAAAGTTCAACCGGCTTTTTTACGGATGTCTGCTGCGCCGTCATGGAAAGACGGTCTAACATTTCGATATCGGAAACCGGGTTCAATCCGGCTTTGATGTACCGTATAAAACTCTGATAGATTGTTATTTTCCGTATCAACAGCCCCAGCGCAATGATCAGCCAGACCAGCCAGCGATGATCGATCAGCAGTGTTATAATGTCCTGCAGCGGATGAGAGGCTGTCAGGTCGTCCGTCGGGCTGTCCGCATTTTCCTTCGCTTGCTTCATACTGGCAGCATGGTCAGAAACGTCTCCCGGATTGTTCATCGGAGGCTGTTGCAGTGATGCAGGAGAGTTCTGCTCGAAGGCCTGATCGACAGCCTGATAGGCATCTCCCAGCAGGCTTACCGGTGGCCCGAAGGGGAGCAGCAGCCGCAGCACAACCACAAGCCAGATGTAATACTGCCACTGCCGACTGATCCTGTCTTTCAAAAAACGTTTCCCAAAGAGCAGGATTAGAATAAGCAGACCGCCGGAAAAAGACATGGACAGGAAACTTTTCAAAACGGTGTTCATGACTCCTTGTTCCCTTTCTCCAGCAGCTTTTTCAATTCCTCATATTCTTCGTCTGCCAGCAGGTCGCCCATGATCAGATTGGAAACCAGGCCTTTCGCGCTGCCTTCATAGATTTTATTCAGAAAGTTTTTCGTCTGCGCTGTCTGATATTCTGTTTCCGAAACAAGCGTGGTGTATTCGTTACGACGCCCGATTTTCCGGGCGCTCAAAAAGCCCTTGTTCATCAGCCGCGAAAGCAGCACGATCAGGGTATTCTTCTGGCAGGGCCGGCCTTTTTTTGTCAGTTCGTTCATGATATAGGGAAATAACGTCACCTCGTCCGGATTTCCCCATACGATTTTCATGATTTCAAGCTCGGCATCGGATATTTGCTGTAGCATGTTTCTCCTCCTTAATGTATAACATGGTGTTGACGATTAAAATATAACACCGTGTTATTCTTTTGTCAAGCGGTGTTTTTTTGTGAAATTGTTTTTGCTGATTACTCCAGCTGCACAACCCCGGCTGGAACGGAGATTGCTTTTCATAATTGCGCATGGTATAATTTTCCCCGGTGCAAACTGCAGCTGCACCGCAAGGGGCAGGTCTGCTCGACCGGCATATGCCAGATATGTCAGATGAATGCCAGATTAATCCGGCAGCAGGCAAAAAACAGAGTTGACACCGCCCGCACAGGCGTGTATAATTTAGAAAAATCAAATTTCAGGAGGATATTGCATGCTAAATGTTATTGTAACGGAGAAAAGTGCAAAGTAAATATTGCAGGTTGGACTTTCAGCGTAAGGTTTAGCTGTATCGTACTGTCGGAACAACAGGTGCCGGCAGCTGTTGTGATACAGGGAAGACTTTATGGAAGGCCCGTCATTTTCGCCTTACAATTGCTTTATATTGCGGTATCTGTTTTTATAGTTTCGTAGATGGAATGAGCATGGCTGTACGGTCATGTTTTTTTGTCTTACGGGAGACCATGGCAGTTGATATTTTTGGCAGCCATGGCCTTTTTTTTGTTTCGTGGGAGCGGTAATACACATGCTTTCTGTAAGGCGGCAGACTACCCTGAGGGTATATATTTTTGAGAAAGGGAAGAACACAATGGATACAGAAAAACAGATTGAATTTCACAAAATAAAAGAAATATGGTCACAGCTTGCGGTAACGCAGAGGGCAAAAGAGCGGATTGCGGAGACGACTTTTATATTGTCGGAGGGAGAGTTGAAAAAGCAGCTGCGGGACACGACAGACAGCAGGGAGATGATCGAAAAGCTGGGAACGCCGCCGCTGCAGAATGTGGATGAGATCAAGGAGATCATGATGGCCGCAGAGAAGGGAGACTGCCTTACGCCTTATCAGCTGGAGCGCGTAGAGCGTGTTTTGGTTGCGGTCAGGCGTCTGAAAGATTATCTGGGCCGGGGGAAGATGTACGACAATCCGATTGCCTTTTACGAGGAGAATCTGGATGAGGCGGGGGATGTGCGGGAGGAGATCTGCCGGCAGATCAGAAATGGTGCGGTGGACGACTACGCCTCCAAAGAACTGGCGCAGCTGCGGAGACAGATCGAGCGGTGTGAAGAGCAGATGAAGCAGAAAGCCGAGCAGATCATGCGCGCCGATAAGGCTTATATGGCGGATCAATACTGCACTTTCCGCAACGGGCGGCTCTGTGTTCCGGTGAAAAAGGAATATAAGCTCAAGGTGTCAGGCAGCGTGATCGACAAGTCGACTACGGGGAGTACGCTTTTTATCGAACCGACGGGCGTTGCCCGATATTATGAGGAATTGCAGCAGTTGAAGATCGGCGAGGAAAATGAGGTGTACCGGATCTTATATACGCTGACGGCAATGGTCGCATCCGTGTCGCCTGTGATGGGTGAGAATATTTCCATGCTGGAAAGGCTGGATTTCATCTTTTCCAAAGGAAAACTGAGCATTGATCTGGGAGCCACAGAGCCGGCGGTCAACACGGAGCGCAGGATTGTCCTGAAAAATGCCAGACATCCGCTGATGGACAGAGCGGTCAATGTGCCCCTGCAGTTTGCGGTGGGAGAGGGAGACGTGCAGGGGATCGTCATCACGGGCCCCAACACAGGCGGAAAAACGGTGGCTATCAAGACGGTCATGTTAAACTGCATGATGGCGCAGTGCGGGCTGCATGTCACCTGTGAAGCAGCGGATATCTGCATGAGCAATGCGTATCTTTGCGATATCGGGGACGGACAGGACATTGCGGAGAATCTTTCCACCTTTTCCGCGCATATCAAAAATGTGCTGGAAGTGCTGCGCGGGATAGACCGGGACAGCCTTGTGATCATGGATGAGTTGGGCTCCGGTACGGATCCGGCGGAAGGCATGGGGATAGCCATTGCCATTTTAGAGGAGCTTAGAAAGAGCGGGGCGATCTTTCTCGTGACCACGCACTATCCGGAAGTGAAGGAGTATGCGGAGAAGACGAAAGGCATGATCAATGCCCGGATGACTTTTGACAGGGAAACGCTGAGTCCCACTTACCAGATGGTGATCGGGGAAGCGGGGGAGAGCTGCGCCTTCTATATTGCGGACAGACTGGGGATGCCCCATGATATGCTGCGGACAGCCGTGGCGGCTGCTTATGGTGAGGAAGCGGTCAGCACTTATCATTTTCAGACGGAGGAGCATGCAGACAGCAGGGAACGAAGAGGCGGCACGGCCCGGATCAGGAAGAGCCGTCAGGGAAAAGGCGGTCCGGACCTGAGCATGAAATATAAGCGGGGAGACAGCGTGATGGTCTATCCGGACAAAAAGATCGGTATCGTATGTGCGCCGATTAATGAAAAGGGTGTTCTGAGAGTACAGCTGCCGGATAAAAAGATCTGGATCAATCACAAGCGGGTCAAGCTCCATGTGGCGGCCGCAGAACTGTATCCGGAGGATTACGATTTCTCGATCATCTTCGACAGCGTTGCAAACCGGAAGATACGGCATGATATGGACAGGAAGTATACGGAGGATATGATCCGTTATGAGGAATAGGTGCTGTGGATTCATAATTCGGCCAGGACGTAAAAGCGGCCTGGCCGGAGCACATTTTTACGGAGTCGTTTTTGGAACCAGGGTATATAATTCATTGATATTGGACTGCAGGACGTTGATGGTGGCTTTCAAAGTGCGGATGGTGTCGTCCCGTTGGGCAACGGCGGTTTTCAGCTCGCGAATGACAGCATCCTGTTCGGCGACGGTCTGTTTGTCCCGGTTAAGATCCAGATAGTATTCTTCACGATCGAGGCACATCTTGCGGATCTGTTCTTCGGTGTTGAACTGAAAAATGCTTTTGGAAGCTTCTTTAAGATATTCATTTGTGGCTGCCATCTGTTTGACCTCCTCCCAGGTAGTGGCTTTGAATAATCTGGCCCAGGAATCAATATGATATGTTTTATCTTCGTCTGTTGCCAGATTGATACAAGATAAGTCTACCACATTTAGTACGAAATTGTCACTGTAAATTTGATGATTTTTCATATTTGTCATTTTGTATGTGGCATAGAACTCAGGATGGTCTGGAAAGAGTGTATAATCCAGAAAACCGATATGTATAGCCGGCTGGACGTCCAGATAATCCTGGCCGCGGTTGAGACTGTCGTAGGAACGACTCAGATAGAGGAGTGAACGGTTTTGCCAGTTCAGATGATTGACGACCTGCATCTCAAGATTGATCGCAGCTTTGTTGTTCAGCCTGACATGGATGTCCAGACGGATTTCCTTGTCGCTTATGGCTTCTCCCAGAATGATGGGATTTGTGATCTCAACGGAATGAACTTCTGTCTCTTTGAGGTGAAGCAGGGAACAGATCAGCCCGCGCAGGACCTTGTTGTTGGATTGGAGGACGGCACGGAACATGTAATCGTTGGTCATGTTGTAAGAAACTCTGCCATGTGCGTTTGACAGTCTCCGGAAGAGCAGATCTTCGTCGGGGGCAGTGTTGGTAGAATGGCTGGAAATAATTGATTGGTTTGCTGTCATAGATATGTCTCCTTCTTGATGTGATAGTAGAATCGGCGAATGCCGGTCAGGATCATTGAGAAATGCGTCTGCAAACTGACTCTGTAGTTATATCATGGATCCGAATGAAGAAAATGTCAAGAGCAGATGAATCATTTATCTGGCAAAATCAGGTTGACAAAACCGCTGTTTTTGCATATTCTATTAGCAGAAATAAATGATGCAGAGCACAGTGCACGTATATAACAGGAGGACGTGGAAGGAGAAGAGTACCATTGGAAGCGCCGCAGAGAGGAACCGCCGTCGGCTGCAAGCGGTTTCGGCAGGGAAGATGGGAAAGTGCGCTCCGGAGTCCGGCTTATTGCCCGGCCAGCCCCCGTTACAGGGTATGAGTGGAAGAATGCCTCTGGCGTTCTTCAAGTAGAGTGGAACCGCGGATCATTTCGTCTCTATTTCCGAAAGGGAAAGTGACGGAGGCCGCGGATTTTTAGTGCAGGGACCGGCCCTGTCCGGGAGCGTGTCTGGCAAGGGGCTGTTTTATGGCACTTGGTTTAGAGGGAAAATAAAATGGGTATTGTACAGAATATTAAGGAAGAGATCAGGATCATCCGCGAACGGGATCCGGCGATCCACTCTAATATGGAAGTCTTCCTGTATCCCAGTTTCAAGGTGATGCTGTATTACCGGCTGGCGCACAGGATGTATCTGCACAGGCATTATTTTCTGGCGCGGTGGATTTCTCAGAAGGGTGTCAGGAAGACGGGGATTGAGATTCACCCGGGGGCTAAGATCGGCAAAGGGTTTTTTATCGATCACGGCAACGGGGTTATCATCGGGGAGACGACGGTGATCGGCGATAACGTGACGCTCTATCAGGGTGTAACGCTGGGCGGAACCGGTAAGGAGCAGGGCAAGCGTCATCCGACCATCGGCAATAACGTGATGATCAGTACCGGAGCGAAGGTGCTTGGTTCTTTCAAGATCGGAGACAACAGCAAGATCGGTGCAGGCAGCGTGGTGTTAAAGGAAGTGCCGCCAGGCTCCACGGTAGTGGGGGTGCCCGGCCAGGTGGTGAAGCGCAACAACCAGTCTTTTCCGCAGGAGGAGCTGGATCAGGTCAATCTGCCCGATCCGGTGCGGGAAGATATCATGAACCTGCAGCAGGCCAACACGGAACTGACGAACCGGCTGCTCGATCTGGAGCGGGAACTTCGGGAACTCCGGAAAGAGGTATGATCCGGGGAGCAGGCAGGGAAGGAAACGGACGGCGGTCTGCCGGAGATGCGGAGCGCGTCTTCGCGTCATGACGAAAAGGCAGACCGCTGAAACAGACAGGAGGTAACAGAGCAAATGAAAATTTTCAACACATTATCCAGACAGAAAGAGGAATTCGTACCCTTGGTGGAAGGGAAGGTCAGCATGTATGTGTGCGGGCCGACGGTGTATAACCTGATTCATATCGGGAATGCGCGGCCGATGATCGTTTTTGACACGGCCAGACGTTACATGGAACATAAGGGATATGCGGTCAACTATGTTTCTAATTTTACCGATGTGGATGATAAGATCATCAAGAAGGCGAATGAGGAAGGGGTGGATCCTTCCGTGATCTCCGAGCGCTATATCGAAGAGTGCAGAAAGGACATGCAGGCCCTGAACGTGAAGCCGGCCACCACGCATCCGAAGGCGACGGAAGAAATCGGGGGCATGATCGAGATGATCCAGACGCTGATCGATAAGGATCATGCCTATGTGGGGCAGGACGGCACGGTGTATTTTAAGACCAGGAGTTTTGACCAGTACGGTAAACTCTCGCATAAGAATCTGGACGATCTGCGCAGCGGCGGCCGTTCCCTGCTGGTGTCCGGCGAGGAGCAGAAGCAGGATCCGCTGGATTTCGTGCTGTGGAAGCCGAAGAAGGAAGGGGAGCCTTTCTGGGAATCTCCCTGGTGTGAAGGACGTCCGGGCTGGCATATCGAGTGCTCTGTCATGAGCAAAAGGTATCTGGGAGATGAGATTGATATCCACGCGGGCGGTGAAGACCTGATCTTCCCGCATCATGAGAATGAGATCGCCCAGTCGGAGGCAGCCAACGGCAGGGAATTTGCGAAATACTGGATGCATAACGGCTTTTTGAACATTGATAATAAGAAGATGTCCAAGTCAGAGGGGAATTTCTTCACGGTCAGGGACATCAGCGAGAAGTATGATCTGCAGGTGCTGCGGTTTTTCATGCTGTCGGCTCATTACAGGAGTCCGCTGAATTTCAGTGCGGAATTGATGGAGGCGGCAAAGAACGGTCTCGAACGGATTGTGACCTGTGTGTCCAACCTGAATTTCCTGCTGAAAAATGCAAAAGACGGGGAGATGACGGAGGCGGAGCAGAAGCTGGCGGAGGAAGCCAAAGGATTCATCACGCAGTTTGACGAAGCGATGGACGATGATTTTAATACGGCGGACGCCATTTCAGCTATTTTTGATCTGGTGAAATTTGCCAACACCCATGTGTCGGAAGAGGCCGGCAAGGCTTTTGTGCAGGCGGTGAAGGAGGAAATCGTGCTGCTGTCCGATATCTGCGGGCTGATCGTCGATAAAAAGGAAGAGATTCTGGACGCTCAGATCGAAGAACTGATTCAGGAGAGACAGGCGGCGAGAAAGGCCAGAGATTTTGCACGGGCGGATGAGATCCGGGATACGCTGGCGGCACAGGGTATCATACTGGAGGATACGCGCGAGGGTGTGAAATGGAAGAGAGCATAACGATCCAGGAGGCCATCAGGCGGGAATTCGACTGTAAGCCGCAGGATATCAGAACGTACTCCCCGCTGACGTTGGCCTATATCGGGGATGCCATCTATGATCTGGTGATCCGCACGATCGTGGTGGAGCGGGGCAACAGCTCCCCCAACAAACTGCACAGGAAGGCGGTGTCTTACGTGAATGCCAGAGTGCAGGCGAGAATGATCGATGCGCTGGAGAGCGAATTGACGCAGGAGGAGACGGCAGTCTATCACAGAGGGCGCAACGCCAAATCCTATACTGCGGCCAGGAATGCTTCCATCATCGAGTACCGCAAGGCTACCGGGATGGAGGCGTTGTGCGGTTATCTGTATCTGCAGGGCAGGCAGGAGAGGATGCTGTATCTGATCCGGGAGGCCATTGCCCGGACGGGGATGGGGATTTAACGGGAGAGAGAGGCGATCATAACAGCATGAACAATAGAGATTTTCAGAAAAAAGACGAGACGGAGCGTTTTACGATAGAGGGGCGAAACGCCGTGATCGAGGCTTTCCGCTCCGGCAGGACAATAGACAAACTGTATGTGCTGGACGGCTGCAAGGACGGCCCGATCCTGACGATCAAGCGGGAAGCGGCCAAACATGGCAGCCTGATCCGGTATGTGGCGAAGGAGCGGCTGGATCAGCTTTCCGAGACGGGGAAGCATCAGGGCGTGATCGCCTGTGCGGCGGCTTACGCCTATGCGGAGGTGGAGGATATTCTGTCTGCGGCGAAGGAGAAGGGAGAGGCGCCTTTCCTTTTTCTGCTGGACGGCATTGAGGATCCGCATAATCTGGGAGCGATTATCCGTACGGCTAATCTGGCGGGGGCGCATGGGGTGATCATCCCCAAAAACCGCGCGGTGGGACTGACGGCGACGGTGGCGAAGGCGTCCGCCGGAGCGCTGAACTATACGCCGGTGGCCCGGGTGACGAATCTGGGACAGACGATCGACACGCTGAAGAAAGAGGGGCTGTGGTTTGTGTGCGCGGATATGGCGGGCACACGGATGTACGATCTGGATCTGAAAGGCCCTATGGGGCTGGTGATCGGCAGCGAAGGAGACGGCGTGGGCAGACTGGTGAAGGAGAAGTGCGATTTTACGGCCTCTATTCCCATGCGGGGCGATATTGATTCCCTCAACGCTTCGGTGGCGGCCGGCGTGCTGGCCTATGAGATCGTGCGGCAGCGGCTGGGATAAAGACGGGGATCTGCGTACAGGGTGTGTTGAAAATGAAAAGTGATGAAGAAAAAAGATGAAAAAGCTGAATGAAATTTTGCTGGTGCTTATCTTTATGCTGACAGCGGTTCTGGCGGCGGCTGTCGGGTTAAAAGCCTACGATGTGTATGATACGAACAGACAGCTGGCCAGAGAACAGGAAGAGCTGGAGCTGGCACAGGTGATGGCAAGGAATGAAGAGGCGCAGAACCGTGTATCCGAGATGCAGAAGGAAATACTGGAGCTGGCGGAGGACAAGGAGGAACTGGAACGTTTTATCGCGAAGATACAAAACAGTGAGACGCAGATTTCCGGTACGGTGTCTGCCAACGATACGGTGCCTGGCAGTGATACGGTATCCGGCAACGGTACGGTATCCGGAAATGGCATGGTATCCGGTGATGGCACGGTGTCGGGCAACGGTGTTCTGCCGGGCGGAGGTCTGATTCCCGGCATTACGGTTTCCGGTAATGCCACAGTATCCGGTAATGACACCGTATCCGGCAATGGGACGGTCTCTGGTAACCTGAGTTCTTATTTGGGCGGCCTGCCGAATATGGGCGGTACGGTTTCCGGCAACGGAGAGATCAACTATTACGACGGTACGATGACGAACAGCAGTATTTTCGATGAGTGGCGGCAAATCTATGAGCAGGAGGAGATGATGTCTCTTGCGGCGCGCAGACTGCTGCGTTCGTCTCTGGAGGAGACGCTGGAAGTCAATCAGGCCGACCGGGAGCGGATTGCAGAGAATAAGAAAGACTTTTCCCAGATGAAGATCGCCTGTCTGGGCGACAGCATTACGGCGGCTGCCAATCTGGAAGAGGAGGAAGGTTATGAACAGTATGCCTATCCGGCCAGAATGCAGGCGCTGCTCGGCGCACAGGAGGTTTATAACCTGGGAATCGGCGGTTCTTCCATCGGCAGATATTGGGCGGACGCTTATGTGGACCGCTATCAGGAGATTCCGGAAGATGCGGACGTCATCATTGTTATGGGCGGCACCAATGACGGGTTCTGCGCGTCGGACAAGGAGTTCGGCAATCTGGAGGAGCGGGCCTACCGCACCTTCTGCGGTGATCTGAATGAACTGATGAAGGGACTGAAAGAAAAATATCCGTCCGCGGAAGTCTTTTTTGCCACGCCGTTGCCCAACGTGCTGCAGGACTATCTGATGAGCGAACGGGATTACCTTTTGCCCCAGCAGAAGTTTGTGGACGTAATCATCGCGCTGGCGAAGGAATACAATTATCATGTTATTGATCTGTATAACTCCAATATTCTGGATTCCCATGACGCGAATGTAGTAGCGGAGTATGTACCCGACGGCGTGCACGGAAACCATGCCGGTTATCAGATCATAGCGGAGCATTTTGCGGCAGAGCTGGTGCAGTTCTATGAGGAAAAAGGTACAGCGCAGCCTTTGGTGGTGTCGGGAAACAGCGTGGATGGAAGCATGTTGGACGGGCAGACAGGCGGTGTGAATGGAAGCACGTCGGACGGGCAGACAGACGGTGTGAATGGAAGTGTGCCGGAAGAGCAGGCGACTGACGTGAACGGAACGGCATCTGACCGGCCGGTTGAGTCAAAAGAGGAGTAGCGCATATATTTTTATGGAAAGAGAATATGGCAGTTACAGTGATGAAGAACTGATCGTGCGGCTTCGGGACGGTGAGGAGCGCATCACGGAATATCTTATGAACAAGTATAAAAATCTGGTCCGCAGAAAGGCCAGATCCATGTATATTCTGGGGGCCGACGGCGACGATCTGATCCAGGAGGGGATGATCGGGCTTTTTAAGGCGCTGCGGGATTATGACAGCGGACGGGATGCCAGTTTCCTTACGTTTGCCGATCTGTGCGTGTCACGGCAGATGTACACGGCGGTGCAGGCGTCCAAGCGGCAGAAGCACATCCCGCTGAACACCTATGTGTCCCTTTACGGCAGTGCGGGTACGAACCGGGACGGAGAGGAAGAGGAGTCGCTGGTCAACGTGCTCTCTGACGTTGCGGGGACAAACCCGGAGGATGTTGTCATTGACCGGGAGAACGTGATACAATTAGAACAGACGATCGAACGGGAGCTGAGCGGGTTCGAGAAGCAGGTGCTTGATCTGTACCTGACCGGGATGAGCTATCAGCAGATCGCCAAGGTGCTGGGCAGAGACGATAAATCGACGGACAATGCGCTGCAGCGGATCAAGACGAAGCTGAGGCGGGCGATCGGAAGGGAAAACACCTGATGTTTGACGTGAGCAGAAAAGAATTAAAATATATTGTCAGCCCCTATGAGATCTCCGGGTTAAAAAGAAGACTGTCGCCGCTCATGCGCAGCGATCCGCACAACGGCGGGCGGGGGGAAGGCTACAGAGTGCGTTCTCTGTATTTCGATACCCCTTTTGACACGGATTATGAGGAAAAGATCAGCGGCTGTCAGGAGCGTCGTAAGATACGGCTCCGCATCTATGACCCGTCGGACCAGACGGTGAAACTGGAATTAAAAGAAAAGAACGGGACGGCTCAGAGGAAGCGGTCCATTCTTTTGGACAGAGAAGAAGCGGCATGTATGATCCGCGGGGAATACGGATTTCTGCGGGAGCATGAAGAAGAACTGGCGCTGCCTCTGTATCTGCTCATGACGCAGAAATGCTACCGGCCGAAATGCGTGGTGGAATATGACAGATACGCCTACTGCCTGGAGCATAATGAGACCCGCGTGACCTTCGACACCGGGCTGCGTTCCGGGGAGAGCAGCTATGATATTTTTGACAAAAATATGATGCTGTATCCTGTTGGCGGTGGCATGACGAATACGCTGGAAGTCAAGTTCAACGGATTCCTTTTTACCTATATCAAAAATGAGCTGAACCGCTGTCAGGGAATGCCGACATCGAACAGCAAATACTGCAGGGCCAGAATTGTCTCGAAATAAAGCGCGGATATCTTAAGAATGAGGAAAAGGAAGAACGGGAAGCAGCCTTAATAGGGTGAAAAGAGAGAAAAAGGGAAGAGAGAAAGAGAAGAGAGAAAGAGGAGCATAAGATGAAAGAATTATTGTACGAGAGCCTTGTGAATACAACGAAGAGCCTGACACTGCAGGAGGTGCTTTTGAATTTTGCGGCGGCGGGTATCATAGCCTGTCTGATCTATCTTTCATACCGGGCATCTCATTCCGGGGCCGTCTACAGTGAACGGTTTAACGTGTCTCTTGTGATGCTGACACTGATCTCGACACTGGTCATGAACGTGATCGGCAATAATATTGCACTGTCGCTCGGTATGGTTGGAGCGCTGTCGATCGTCCGGTTCCGGACGGCGATCAAGGATCCACGGGATACGGCCTATATTTTCTGGGCGATCGCAGTAGGAATCTGCTGCGGTGTCTCCGATTATATCATTGCGGCGATCGGATCCGGGGTTATTTTTGTATTTTTGCTCCTGTTCGGGCTGGTGCGGAACAATGAGAGGATTTTGATCATCATCAACGGCAGCAGTGAGGCACAGGAAGAGATCGAAGATAAGATGGAAGAACTTTTTGCAGGACGGGCGCTGCTGCGGGTGCACAATGCGTCGGCGAAAGAGCAGGTAAGCGAGTATATTTATGAGGTTTCGGATAAGCTCATGAGGAAGGCCGGGAGCGAAAGCGGATCCATCCAAAGAAAATTGTCCGGGATCAAAGGAATTTCACATGTCAGCGTTGTGCGGCAAGATGACGAGATCAACCAGTGACGATGTTTGTCGGTGGTCCTTTTCAGAACGAAATTCTGGATTTGGAATTCAGTATGTAAATTTTCGATAATTTGTGCGCGCACAATGCTTGACAAGGTCGAAATATCTGTGCTATACTATGAGACAGTGATTGCAGAAGTGCTCACCGCGGACATGCTGCTGTAGCACAGTCGGTAGTGCGTCGCATTGGTAGTGCGGAGGTCACGGGTCCGATTCCCGTCAGCAGCTTTGTTAGAAATGTTGAGAACCTTGATTTTACAAGGTTCTCTTTTTTTTATGTGTCTATAGAATTGGTAGACAGTTGTAGACAGCAGTTTATACCCTCTACAATGCTTTTGATATAAGGGCAAGTCCGCTGTTGCCGTCGCCGCTTACCGGGCGGGAGAAAAAATCACAAATGAGTTTGACGGAATGACCCACGACTACACCCACAAGGGCGGTGTCGTCCATACCGAGATTTTACTCCCCGACCACGCACCCGCCGGATATACGGACAGGGCGGTTTTGTGGAACGAGGTTGAGAAAATCGAGAAAGCGAAGAACGCCCAGCTTGCGCGGGAGATTGAAATTGCCTTACCCCGCGAACTGACAAGGGAGCAAGGCATTTCCCTTGTCCGCGAGTATGTGAAACGGCATTTTGTGGCGGCGGGAATGTGCGCTGATATATGCCTACACGACACAGGCGGCGGCACCCCCCACGCCCATATCATGCTGACAATGCGCCCTTTTGACGAGCGCGGCACATGGGGAGCGAAGCAGAAAAAGGAGTACATTCTTGACAAAGACGGGAATAAAATCTATGACCCGAAAAAGCGGCAGTACAAATGCAAGTCCATTCCCGCTACCGACTGGAACGAGCAGACCAAAGCCGAGGAATGGCGGGCGGCATGGGCGGGGCTTTGTAATCAAGCGTTAGGACAGAACGGACACGCGGAGCGTATCGACCACCGCAGTTATGAACGACAAGGGATAGACCAGATACCCACCGTCCATTTAGGCGTTGCCGCGTCCGCTATGCCATGGAGCAGATGTTTACCGTCATTGACAGCCGGTATCGGAGTAAGAAGCCGCTGATTGTCACGACAAACCTGAAACTGGAAAAGATTAAGAACCCGCCAGACCTTGCCCACGCAAGGATTTATGACCGCATACTGGAACGGTGTGCGCCGGTTCTCTTTTCTGGAAAGAATTTCCGGGAGGAAGGAGCCATGGCGACCAAAGCGGCGGCGAAGGAGATTGTAAGTAAGGAATAACAAAACCTGATTGCATGAAAAGGAGAATTTATGGGCAGCGAGAAAATCACAGAGAACACTACCACCACAGCACCGGCTAAGGACGCTCCCGCACTGGTGAAGAAGATTGGCCGGACGACCTACATTGTGAGGATTCATTTCAGCAAGACGAGCAAGGAAACCATGAGCGACAAAATCAAGCGTATGCTGAAAAATGAGATACAGCAGATGTGAAAAAACGATAACGGCAAGAAGCCGGGATTCAGAAATACGCGACGCTATGCGTCTGCTCCCGGCTTGTAAAATCAGGAGGTTTATGGTAGTATGGAGATACGAAAA
>Ga0137308_100445_pt1 | contig 67855 bp, 62 predicted proteins | sample Inofrocosms_June_FD_97181 | JGI IMG/M metagenome (GOLD analysis project Ga0137308, IMG submission 97181) | Mouse cecal microbial communities from Vienna, Austria - N-Acetylneuraminic and N-Acetylglucosamine D2O microcosms_June | ecosystem: Host-associated > Mammals > Digestive system > Large... | reverse complement strand
CTCCCCCCCAAAACACTTGAAAAAAAGCACCGCCTGCTTTACAATAAAATGAGAGTTTTTCAGATATTTTATTTTTAATAAAGGAGTGATTGCAAATGATGATTCATTCAAATCAGGCAGAGGACACTTCCATTCTGGCCGCGGCCCAGGCCATGTGTCTGGCGGCAAGAACCGCGCCTAAAGCAAAAGGTATGGATTGTATCTGCACTGCCATTTTAACGGGCGAAGAAAAAGAGGCCCTCGCAAAAGAAATGGACCGCATTGCCCAGGAACAAAACATGGCCTTCTTCCAACGTGACGCCCAAAATGTCCGAGCAGCCAGTGCCATCGTACTGATTGGAAGTGTGAATAAAGTGCGGGGGTTAAATACAACCTGCCAGTTCTGCGGTTTCCAGGACTGCGGCACATGCACCGCACAGGGAGGACGGTGCGCGTACACTGCCATGGATCTGGGAATTGCCATTGGTTCTGCGGTAAGCACCGCCGCTGACCGCCGGGCAGACAACAGGGTTTTGTTTTCCGCCGGACGGGCGGCAATGAATCTGAAGCTATTGGGGGAAGATATCTGTCAGGCTGTGGGCATACCTTTGAGTGCCTCTGGCAAATCTCCATTCTTTGACAGATAAGGAGTGATTCTATAGCATTGCCGCAAAAACAATTTTATACATCGGAAGATTACTGGAACCTACCAGAAGGCCAGCGCGCAGAGTTGATCGATGGAAAGCTGTACGCCATGGCGCCGCCCAGTCCCTTCCATCAGGAATTAGTTATGGAGATTTCCGCTGTCATCCACAGCCATATTAAGTCAAAAGATGGTAATTGTAAAGTTTACCCTTCGCCGTTTGCTGTTAATCTGAATGCAGATGATAAAATTTGGGTAGAACCGGATATTTCCATCATTTGTGATACAAGCAGGATTGACAGCCAAGGATGCAAGGGCGCCCCTCACTGGATTATCGAGGTGGTTTCCCCCAGCAGCACCCGGATGGATTATTTCGTGAAACTATTCAAATACCGCACCGCTGGTGTTCGGGAATACTGGATTGTCAACCCAATGAAAAAAGCTGTTCAAACTTATGTTTTTGAAGGTGAAGAGGATTCGAATCTATTCTCTTTTGATGAGGAAATCCCCGTCCATATATTTGACGGTCTGGCCATACAGATTTCGGTTCTCGTATAACTCAATTATTTCACTGGCATACTGGAGCGTCTAAAAAATGGTATATGTCAACCGTGGGCCACAGTTTGTGGGAGTCCAGCCTCCCGTCCAACCACATACGCCGTATACTCGTGGTCAAAATGGTATCCCAGCTTCTCAGCCAGCGCGGCTGACCATTTATTCTGGGCATCCCAGCTGGGATACCAGCCTCTCTTTATACATTCCAGGATCAATTTTGCCCCGCAGACATAGGCCAGCCCTTTCCTTCTGTGATCCTCCCTGGTTACGATTTCTACCTCGATTCCCTCCAGATATCCTGAATATGAGGAAGCACCGGATACCGGCTGCCCATCTTTCATCACAACGGCACCCAGGCCATGCTTTTCATACAGGGCATAATCCGGATACTGCCATACCCAGTCTCTGCACCACTGCAGCTCCCTGCACCGCCAGAACAATTCCTGATCCATCATTTTCAGTGTATAGCCCTCCGGCAGTGTATCCACTGCCGCCTGCAGATGCGCCCTGTTAAAAATACCAGGTTCTTTTTTGATAGCATAGCGGGTCACTTTTTCCGCCTGCTCTTTATAGCAGTCCTCTATCACAGCTGCCCATTTCTCATTCTGGGGAACCAGGATAATCCCGCTCCTGTTGGGGTTTTCCCTGTCCCGCCAGGGCTGATACCCGGCAAGTTCCCTGCTTGGCCGCCCGGCCAAAAAACAGAAATCCCCCAACAAAATCATGGCAGAGGCAGGGTCCTCCAGCGAATCCACATAAAGAATCCCCATCACATTCTGCAGACATGACCAGATCAAAGTTTCCTGCCAGCCGTCAAACAGCGGCGCCGCTTTTTCTGTCTGTTTCGTCTCAAATATCATATTCCAGCACCCTCTAATCCCACCAGAAATACCACACTTGAGACCCCTCAAGCCCAGCGGCCAATTCCGACAATTTATAGGTACGGGTTCCCTGATCAACCCTGTCTGGACAGAATGCATAGTGCTCTTTTGCTGCTTCCACACTGTCCACCCCGTTTAACCTGAGGGGTGCGTAAAACTCCATCACATCGTGGGTAAACACTGCAGGAACCGCCTGATATTTCTCGTACCAGTACTTGCAGATAGAAATCATCTCTTCCGGTGCAGGGCACTCGTTCCAGCCGCCCATGGGAAGATACCCGATAATTTCCCATGGATTTTTCACTGGAATCTCCAAAAGAAGTGCATCGGCTTCCAACAGTCCGTCGCTGAAAGATATATACCCAATGAACTGACTCAATTCATCGCCCTGTGTCTCATTCCCGATAAAATCATCCATCTCCTCTATGCCGAAGTCTTCCATATATTCTTCATACCGTTCATCCAGAATACACTTTCCATTATCCTGGCACCCGGCAATAATGGTATCTCTGTCATAATCTTCCTTTACCACATCCTGCAGCCATTCCACTGCGTATTCATCCAGCAGCAGTACCGCCGGATAAAACCCCGCCGTCTTTCCCTCCTCCAGAGCTTTCCTGTACGCCTGCTCTACTGCTTCCGGAGCCGTCTTCTCTTCAAATATGGTATACTTACACTGAAAACTTTCCGCAATCTGCTTTGTCAATTCATTCATTTATTTTTCCTCCTAAAGTGACATGATTACCGCCTCATTTACATTAAATATTTACTGCTCCAGCGGGCAATTTCTACGAAGACAGATTTCATGGCTTCCCCTCCTGCCCCCGGACTTTCCCCGGGTATGGGCTCCTTCCTGTCTATCTGCATCCATTCCTCCCTCCGCAGAGCTGAACACTGACATCCTTCCCCGGATAGAAAGACTTTTTCCGGAACAGTTGGTTAACTTTTCCTTACCATGTCAGCTTATTCTTCCTACTTGATAAATTTTCCTAATATAGTATACTTATACTCAAGAGCATACGTATTTGCCAAATGATTTGCTGTTTTGCTTGAAACAGTGAAGACTTGCTGGCAAATCATTTGGCACGCGGGTATATCTTACCATAGCAATTACCTAAACGAAAGGAGCAACATGTAATATGAGCAGACTAAATGATTTCTTAACAGAAACCGGCGTATTTTTCCTGGCAACCACAGACAAAAACCAGCCAAAACTGCGTCCCCTGGGCGCCCATCTTCAGATGGACGGCAAAGTAATTTTCGGCGTAGGCAATTTCAAAGATGTATACAAACAGCTGACAGCCAATCCCCTCACTGAAATTGCAGCCTGCAAACCCAACGGCGAATGGCTCCGTTATACGGGAAAGGCTGTATTTGAGACAGACCCCAAATATGCCCAAGCTGCTTTGGATGCCATGCCCAATCTGAAAAGCATCTACAATGAAGAGACAGGGCATAAATTGATGATGTTCCATCTGGAAGACGCCAAGGCTGTTGTCATTCAGATGATGGGGGAAGGCACACCCATTGAGGGGTAGACAGCGCAGGCTGTTTACATAATAGTTTTTAAAACTTCCCCCCGCCCCCGCCATGGGAAGCGCCGGAAGATGAGGTATGGGTACTGCTTCCGGAACTGGTCTGTTGGGGCCTGGCCGTCCGGTGGACGTTCCTGTACAGGAAGAATTCGCGGCTGTCTGTGATATGCATGCTGCCTTCCCGCACATAGCTGCCGGCTGTCCCCTGGCTGCGGACTGTTTTCAATCTGCCCTTCATAACTGCCACAGCAATCAGGGCAGATACCAGCCCGATCCCCAGGGCCGCCAGCATCCAGAGCTGTGACAGCGGTTCGTGGGGAAGATTGGACCGGTCATAAGGTCTGCCCTTTCGTGCCTGGGCGATAAACTCATCGCACTGACTGATATAAGTCTGAAACGCAGCTTCATAATTTCCATCCGAAAGGTCTTTCAAAAACTGTTCTGACAGATACTCAATCCCCGCATCGGTGAAGGCCGTGATTCCATACCCGCAGGTTGAAATCCACCAATCCCGGTCTTCCATGGAAATCAGAAGCAGTACCCCGTCTTTGCCGGAACCATATCCATAACCATTCTTGTCATAAAAGTCATCTGCATAATCCATGGCAGACGACCCCTGCAGACTATTTGTGGTTACAATCACAATATCCATCTTCTGCCTTTCACTGACCTCATCCAGCCGGGCAAGCAGCCCGCTGCTCTCCTGACTGGTCAAAAGCCCTGCTTCATCTGTAAGCCGGGGATGGCTGCCTGAAGAACTTCCGGACCCGGCCCAGGCCGCCTCTGCCCGGACAATTCCAGCGATTGCAAAAACACAGAAAAAGATCACCGCCATTGTTACATATATCCAATCGATTCGTTCTGACCTTTTCACCATCTCTTTTTGTCCCTCCTACAAGATTCCGGCCAGCCATAGAAGCCACATCACACCATAGGCTGCCACGCCAAATAAGACAGTCAGCCCCAGCATCCATCTCGCTGCCGCTGCTTTATCCACCGGAAGATCTCCCACAAACTTTCCCGTCTGTCCATTCATGGCAAAGGTATACTTGTTCCCATTCCAGTTTGTATGTAACATCCATACGGGGTACAGCGCATATTTAACTTCGCCCCCGTACAGCTTTATACTGCTGCTCTCCGGCACCACAGAAGTGTATCCGTGCACCGTTGATGCAAATGCCTCCTCTGTGGAACGCTTCACCCGCTGGTTGATACGGCCCATATTTTCCTGTGCCGTCACATCATATCTATCTGCCAGATACCCGGCCAAATATGCAGTCTCAAAATCCACCGCTTCAGAGAAATCAAAGGGTTCAATGGATTCCATCAAATCGTCCGCCATCTTGGAGGAACCGTCTGCCGGAACCAGCTCAAAGGCAATGTCACCGCCCCGCTGGACAGAATAATAGCAGGTTTCTGTATAATCATAATCGCTGTCACTCCAGACCCTGGTTGTGGACGCTTTATACCGGATATGTGCCTGGACATTGGTATCAAACAGCCAGAACGGCACATAGATACCTTTCACCTCATCAATGTGGTTCTCATCCTTGAACACCTTAGGAAGCAGGCGCTTTCCAGACAAATGCCTGGCCAGCCTCTCTTTTGCCGCTTTTTTATCTAGTTTAAAGGGAATTACGCAGTCCGGGCGCAGGGCCCCTGCAAATTGCTGCGTGATAATCACAGAATTGCCGCAGAAGGGACAGGCGGCGGCCGCCATATTTTCATCGCCCACAATCTCACCACCGCAGGACTTACATATGTAAGAGCGGAGTCCTTCCTCCTCCCCTTCCTTCCACTGGCTGCCTGTGGGCATTTCCCAGTTCATCTCATCCGCCTGCTGGCTTTGCACCTCCTGGCTGTATTCCTTCAAGGCATCTATTTCAAACTCTGTATCGCAGTATGGACACTTCATCTTCTGCAGAGAACTGTCAAAGACAACTGCGCCGCCGCAGCACGGACATTTATATTCCTGTAGGTTTTCCATACCTCCTCCTGACATATCTGAATACACTACCTTAAACTTCCCGCCCCAAAAGGTTTTCCACAGTTCTGGCAGAATTTCCCACTATTCACTGCACCGCAGGAGCAGGCCCATTCTCCTGTGCCGGAGGGCCTTGGTGAACCGCATTCCGGACAGAAATTCCCAGTGCACACTGTGCCGCAGCTGCACGTCCATCCTCCGGACTGCTGCGCTGCCGGCTGCTGTGGCTGCTGCATCTGCGGCGGTTGTCCCTGTACCTGCCCGCCCTGCATCTGCTGCTGTCCCATGGCAAAGAGATTCTGCACATTCCCCCCGCCGGCATTCATGGCCATTCCCATCCCCATAAAACCGTTCATGGCTCCTGCATGGTTGGAAGCTGCAGCTTTCATGGCCTCCGCCTGAGCTCCAGTGAGAACCGCCGCTGCCATGGATGGGTCCCGCATCATGGCCGCCTGCTGGGCATCTTTGATCATCTGGGCATCCTCCGGCGGAAGGGTCACTGAGCCCAGGGCGATACTGACCACTTCCAGCCCGCGAAGCTGTCCCCATTTACTGGAAAGCACCTGATTCATAGCCGCCTCCAGCTCTGTATTATGGCTGACGATCTGGCTGGGGCGAAGTCCCATGTCCGACAGCTTTCCGAAAGCAGGCTGCAATGCGCTGATAAATTCTGTTTTCAGCTGACTGTCCAGCTCATCCCGGGTATATTCCCGCTCCACATTGCCGCAGACTCTGGCATAAAATGTCAGCGGGTCCGCAATACGGTACGAATACACCCCCGAACAGCGGACAGACACATCTATATCCAGCCCGATTCTGGAGTCCGCCACCCGAAACGGAATGGGATTGGGCGTGCCGAACTTATTGTCCACCAGCTCCTTTGTATTGATGTAATAAATCCGCTGATCTCTGCCTGTATCCCCGCCATAGGCAAAGCGCCTGCCGATAGCCGCGAAAGTCTCCTCAATCACATCCCCCAGATTTCCCGCAAAAATACTGGGCTCCGCAGAAGAATCATAGGTAAATTCCCCCGGTTCTGCACAGAACTCCACAATCTCCCCCTGCTCTACAATAAGCATACACTGACCGTCCGCCACAGCAATGCCGCTGCCATTGGAGATAATATTTTCACTGCCCTTTTTGTTGGATGAACGAGAGGAAGTACGCCTGCTGCCCTTTACCACCAGCACTTCTTTCTCCATGGCTTCGCAATAGAAAAACTCTTTCCACTGGTCTGCCAATACACCCCCTGCCGCTCCTTTTGCCGCTTTTATCAGTCCCATAACGAAAACTCCTTTCAAAATCTATATCCGGACTCTGCCATTATTTTCTCTCTCTACTATAGCAGAAAACAGCCATCCCCTCAATGAGATTTTATAAGATTGTATTGATGTTTCCCGGAAAATGCATTATACTCAAGAGCATACGTATTTGCCAAATGATTTGCTGTTTTGCCTGAAACAGTGAAAGCCTGCTGGCAAATCATTTGGCTCGCGGGTATATTATGGAAGGAAAAGTTTTTTGTTTACAAGGAGAATATTTACCCATGGCAGTATATGCAAAAGGCATTGAGACAAAGAAAAGATTTATCTTATCCACTTATCATAAACTTTTGGTTCAGGATTCTTCTGAAATCTCTGTGCGGAAACTGGCAGAAGAAAACGGCTGTTCCATCGCAGCTTTATACAAACATTTTGAAAGCCTGGATTATCTCATCGCGGTGGCTTCCATCCGCTTCCTGGATGAATATATGGTGGAATATGGCAGACTTATGGACACAGACAAAGATCTTTTGACCATTTATGTTGAGGGCTGGGAACTTTTCAACCGCTATGCGTTCCAGCGGCCGGATATCTACTACCGTCTGTTTTGGGGCACAGGAAATTCCATTTTCGAAAATGCTTTCCAGGATTATTTTGAGCTATTTCCAATTATTGGATCTGAAAAATATACCGCGTATTATTATACGCTGCTTTTTGAGGATGATATGCAAAACCGGGATTTTATCATGCTGAGAAGAATCGCAAATATGAACTTGATTAGTGATGATGACGCCCATTATTACAGCTGGACGAATCCACTGCTTGTGAAAGGGCTGCTGGACTGCGCCATGAAGGAGAACGCTGATAGGCGAAAAGAACTGGAAAACACCTGCAATCAGTTGATACGCAGGAATATGCGGCAGGTGATTGAGAAGTGATTTTTTTGAAACAACATCAGAGAAAAATCAATCCGGCTGAGCCGCAACGGTCAGCTGGATTGACTTTTCTCTGAATATAAAGGCTCAATATAACTATTCAGCCGTATGATTCCGCGGGACGGATGACATGGAACAGTTACAGCGCAGTTATGAAATCTCCGGCATCACTCTCACGCCGTCTGTCAGATACTCATTCTGCACAGTGTGGAAGATTCCCTTGTCTGCAGCAGAGGCAAATTCTGGGTCTACCGGAATTTTTCCCAACACAGGAACATTCAGTTCCCCGGCGATTTCGTCAATATGGCTTTCGCCGAATACTTTCAATTCTTTATTGCAGTCCGGACATTTCACATAGCTGTAGTTTTCTACAATGCCCAGCACCGGCACGTGCATCATGTCTGCCATATTGTAGGCTTTCTTAACGATCATACGCACCAGATCCTGGGGTGAAGTAACGATAACCACTCCATCTATAGGCAGAGACTGGAATACGGTAAGGGGCACATCTCCGGTTCCCGGAGGCATGTCTACCAGCAGATAATCAATTTCTTCCCAGACTACATCTGTCCAGAACTGTTTCACCATGTTGGCGATCACAGGACCTCTCCAGATCACCGGGGTTTCCTCTGTGGGCAGAAGCAGATTTACAGATATGATCTTAATGCCATTCTCTGTAACCATGGGACGGATGCCGTTCTCGTCTGCCGAGGCAGCTCCTTTCAGCCCATACATTTTGGGGATGGACGGTCCTGTCACATCTGCGTCCATGATTCCCACCCGGTACCCTTTTGCTGCCAGCTGGTTGGCCAGGGAAGCTGCCATGAAGGACTTTCCAACACCGCCCTTGCCGCTGACAATGCCGATTACCCGGCGGATTTTTGAAAACTGATTACATTCTTCTTTGGGGATTCCATTCTCTTTCTTTTCTTTGCAGCCAGCGCAGTCCTCTTTGGTGCAGCTGCTGTTGTCGCATTCTTTTGCCATGTCGCGTATACTCCTTTGCTATTTGATAAACTGGTCGATCGCCTTTTCCAATTCTGCCAGCGCCTGCTTGTCTCCGTGCTCCACTGCATCTACGATACAGTGTTCAATGTGGTCCTGAAGTATGACCTTTCCTGTGTTGTTGATGGCAGACTTTACCGCAGATAACTGAACCAGTACTTCACTGCAGTCCCTTCCGGATTCCACCATTTTTTTTATAGATTCCAGATGGCCAATGGCGCGGGAAAGCCTGTTAATAACCGCTTTTGTATGGGTATGGCTGTGGGTGTGACCGTGGCCGTGCTCATGTTCATGGGTATGTTCCACAACTGTTCCGTTTTCCAGAACGTGTTTGTGGAAATGCTGATTTTCGCTTTTGTTCATGATGCCTCCGTTTATAGTGTTTTGCGCATCCTGCGTCATCTGCAGCAATATATGATTGGCAGTTTCTTAATCTGCTTGATTGGGCGTATCGATTGCATGTTCTTATTATAGCAACTTATTTTATTTCTGTAAAGGAGTACCGCTGTGAGATATCAGACGTGCGGATGTCATAGATGACGGTGCCATCCTCCAGGATGGATTTCTCATAACTCACATCTTCCCCTTTGAATTTGTTTTTGATAAAAGCGTCCAGGTCTTCGATTTCCAGTTCTTCCACAAAGACATCTCTCATCTGGTTGCCGGAACAAAGATTAAAAATCTCCCATACTGCTTCGTATTCTTTCAATGATATTCCTCCTCATTTTTCAATAAAATTTTCCACATTAGTTTCAATAGTTCAGAAACATCCAGAGGTTTTGCCAGGTGGGCATTCATCCCGCTTTCCATGGACATTTTCCGGTCTTCATCAAAAGCATTGGCCGACAGGGCGATGATGGGCAGGGATGCCAGCCGGGGATTATCCAGAGCGCGTATTGCCCGGGCGGCATGATGGCCGTCCATGACAGGCATCTGAATATCCATGAGAACCAGCGCATAATCTCCGGGCCGGGATGTGCTCACCTTTTCCACGGCAATACTGCCATTTTCAGCGGTATCCATGTGAAATCCCAGACTTTCCAGCAGTTCCATCTCGATTTCTGTGTTCACTTCATTGTCCTCCACCAGAAGAATTTTCTGGCTGCCCACCAGACCCAGTACTTTTTCCTCCAGTCCGGCAGGCGGTTCCATCTGATTTTTCTCTATCCGCATATCCAGTATGAGGGTGAAACGGCTGCCCTGGTCCGGGATACTGTGAATATCTATGGTCCCTCCCAGCATATCGGTGAGGTTTTTGGCTATGGACAGCCTCAGTCCAGTGCCCAGCACACCGCTGATGGTGGTATTCTGCTGCCGCCCAAATGGCTCGTATATGCGCTTGACAAAATCTTCCGGCATGCCGATTCCGCTGTCCTCCACGGCAAACCAATAACTGACATGGTCCACAGCCGCGGATGCCTGTTCTGTGACAGTAATAGAAACATTCCCGCCTGGTTCTGTGTATTTAACGGCATTGCCGATGAGCGTCATGAGAATTTGGTGTATCTTGCGGCGGTCACTGCATACGCTGCTGTGTCTCACACCTGCTGTATGTAACGTAAAGGATAAGTTCTTTGCCTGGGCAGACGGCTGCATCTCTGTATAAATCTCCTGGAGCAGATCATAGATGTTAAAGGGTGTTTCCTCCAAATGTACCATACCTGATTCCATCTGTGAGAACTCCAGAACATTGTTTATAAGGTCCAGAAGCTGGGCACTGGACGCCTCTATCTGGTCCAGACAATGAAGGAGCTGTTCCCGGTCTTTTGGATTCCGGGCAAGAGCTGTAAAGCCTGTGATTGCATTCAGCGGAGTGCGCAGGTCATGGGACATGTTGGAGAGAAACAGGTTTTTCGCATCATTAGCCTGCTTGGCATGTTCCAGAGCATCCTGGTAAATCTTTTTCTGCTCCATTTCCCGGCGGATCTCCTCATCCACCCTGCGATAACCCATAACTATCTGAGCCACATGGTCATGTCTGCGCACGTCCACAATGCGAAGCTGCAGGTATTGGATCTCCCCGTCCTTCAGCACACGGAAATTAATATAATATGTCTGTATGCTGGAAAGTCTTTTTCGGATATAAACAGGGTCTGCTGCCTTTAAAACTAACTCTCTGTCTTCCGGGCAGACCCAGGTTTTGACATAATCGGCAGTATACCACTGATAATCCCTTACTTCATATTTTTTGTTAAATTGATATTCTGTCCTGCTGCTCAGACGGTATGGTATTACTTTATTGATATCCAAATCCGCGTAGAGGATAGACTCATAATTGGCGCTGAGGCCTTCGATTACCTCCAGACGCTGCAGATGCTCCCGGTTAAAATCCCGCATCTGCCGGTTGTATATATCAATCTGGGTCTGCAGATTTTGAACTTTCTGCAGTTTGTCTGTGGTAAATATGGCTCTTTCAGCCAGCAGACGATTTCTTTTTTCCGTGGCGTCTCCTACAAAGACATAGAAAATATCTCCCAATGTCTCACTGTGGACAAAATGGCCATAATCCTCCAGCCAGCGAATCTGCCCGTCTGTGCGGATAATCCGGTATTCCACATAGTCCAGGTCGTCCTGGTTATGCTGAATCTGTTCGTAGATGCTTTTTTCTACCGCTTCCAGATCATCAGGGTGAACAATACCTTTGAACGAATTGCCCGTGTGTTTCCGAAACTGCTCCATGCTACTGCAGTTGAAGATTCGGAGCAGGGCGGCATTTGCATAGAGGAGTTCTTCGGCGCCGTGGGCGCGGTAAATGAAAAACCCTCCCGGCATTTCATCCATAAATTTTGCAAATTCCCGGGCCGTCTCTATTTTCTGGCCGTCCGCCAGCAGATGGCTTCCCGCAGCTAAAGTTTTGCCGTCAGCACCAGCATCCGCATCCGTTTCACTGGTATTTTGCAGTACGTATAATAAATTTTCAATTAAAGAGTGCAGATAAGGTGTCTGCTTATACAAAATATCGTCCTCCCTGGGAACTGTAATAGAATAACTCTCTGCTGCTATTTCTCTACATTTCCCCCATGCGTGTCAAAGAAATAGTATAGTGTTTTTATTATAACATTTTCACGCGGTGATTGGAATAAAAAAATGGATTGTCAAATTCTGCTGGCAGGTGTATGATATATAGCTGAAATATAACTATTCAGCAGGGTTAAAAATCCCATTGCCTAGAAGCGGACACCCCTGCCGTAATACTTGAAAGGAAGTGGCTGAAAATGAAAAATACAAAGAAACTGGTGCTGGCGGCCCTGTTTGCGGCTCTGGCATGCGCGGCGACAATGTCAATCCGGATACCTACCCCGGGAACCGGAGGGTATATTCATCCTGGCGACGCAATCGTGATTCTGTCCGGAATCTTTCTGGGCCCTGTGTACGGCGGTCTTGCCGCTGGCATTGGGTCAGCTATGTCAGATCTTCTGGGCGGCTATTTTCTATATGTTCCTATTACATTTGTCATTAAAGGCGCTGTGGGATTGCTGGCAGGAAAAGCCTTTCAGTTTGTGAAAACCAGAGGAATACCTGCCTGGGCGGGAGTTGCCGCAGGCGGGATCGCAGATATTGTGCTGGTAGTGTCCGGCTATGGAATCTGTGAGATTGTCCTGTATGGATTTGCCGCCGCACTGGGAAGCATGATTCCCAACCTGGCTCAAGGCATCGGCGGTCTCGTGCTGGCTCTTTTGCTGTATCCGGTGTTGTCAGCAGTGCCGGACTTTGCCTGTATGGCAGATAGGACTTCACGGCGCCGTTGATGGATGACAGGGAGTACTGAAAGCGTGTCTGAAAGATGGCGGAAATGATCTTTCAGACACGCTTTGTGGCGTCAAGATACTAATATTCCATTAAATTCTCTATTGTGTACTGGGCATTTTCTAAATAATTATCACAATAAGTGCGGGTCTAATTCCCAAGCCGTACTGTAAACACACTGCTCCAGTATTACTAATCATTTCAAAATTCTATAACAATTATTATAATTTCATCATATCACAAAGTCAACACGCAGCCCCATCTTCAAACACCCTCCAAGAAACTGTAAGAAAATCCCATATAATACTATTGACAAATCTATATTATATGATATATAGTATTATTATCAAAACAATAAACTGAAACACACAGGAGGGATCATATGGTATTTAACACAGGCGCTGCCCTGCTGGACGCCATTGTTCTGGCTGTGGTATCCAGAACAAAAGAAGGAACTTATGGATATAAAATCACCCAGGATGTGCGGCAGGCTATTAATATCTCCGAATCCACACTCTATCCGGTGCTCCGCCGTCTGCAGAAAGACGACTGTCTGGAAGCGTATGATATGGAATTTCGCGGCAGGAACCGAAGATATTACAAGATTACAGAAAAAGGCGCTGCACAGCTGAACCTGTATCAATCTGAATGGAAAAAATATTCCAGCCGGATCACCAGTGTTCTGACCGGCAGCTATCATGTCTGAAGAAAGAGGAGGGATCATAATTATGAACAGGCAGGAATTTTTAAGACAGCTTGCCCAGCTGCTGGAAGACATTCCAGAAGCAGAGCGCAGGGAAGCTCTGGAATATTACAATAACTATTTTGACGACGCAGGTCCTGAGAATGAAGCCCAGGTCATCCAGGAACTGGGCGGCGACCCCCAAAAGGCTGCCGCAAGCTTGAAAGCAGAATTTCAGTCAGCGAAAACATCGCAGAAAAATTACGGGGAATACTCCGAGCAGGGTTTTCGCGACACCCGGATTCCCCACAACATGCAAACACCCCGGCCCATGCCCAGCCCGGTCAATGACCACACTGAGAAACAAAACAAGGGCCATCGGGAATTTTTCAAAGACAGCAAGACCAAAAAGATTGTGATTATCATCCTGGCTCTTGCAGCAGCCTGCAGTATCGGAGTGGAACTTCTAGGCGGTATCATCGGGCTGGTGTTTGGACTTCTTGGAGGTATCTTCGGACTGGTGTTCGGACTGCTGGCCGCAGTCTTCGGGCTGGCTGCCGGACTGGCGGGCATGGCCCTGGCAACCATTACTGGCGGTGCTGCCATGACAGCAGCGGGCCTGGTAAAATGTATCACCAACCCTGCTCTGGGTTTATTGGTCACCGGGCTGGGACTGATTATCCTGGCAGTGGGCATTTTACTGTTGATCTCGTTTCTATGGGTGGCCATCAAGATACTTCCCCGGCTGGCCCGCTGGTGCTGGAAACACCTGCTCCAGTTCTTTGACTGGTGCCAGGAAAAATGGAAAACTCTGAAAAAATAAGAAAGGAAAATATATGAAAACAATCATAAAAATCGGTGTGATACTATCCGTTCTCTTTTTTACCCTGGGCCTTGGCTCTGTTATCGCCTCCGTGGCCCTGGGCGCCACCTGGAGCCAGTTCATCAACGCTGTGGACCAGGGGGAATTCTACGTCCCCTCCCAGGATATCATCCACCGTTCAGAAAAGAACAGACAGTCCAATGCTGGTTCCGACCGCCAATATTATTACGATGTAGAATCCCTGGATGTGGAATTTAAAAGAGGCACACTGGAGGTGGTAGAAACGGATGAAGATGAGATTTATGTGGAAGTCCTCTCCGACCCCTCTCAGTCCATCCAGACTTTTATGGATGGAGGCACGCTGAAAATCACCACAGATTCTCAGAAAATCCGGGAAAATGCCCGGCTGCGCATCTGCCTTCCGGAAGACGAATACTTCGATGAGGCAGAGCTGGACATGGGCGCTGCTGCTGTCACAGTAGAAAATCTGGATGCAGATGAGTTAAAAGTAAAACTGGGTGCCGGTTCCCTGAGTTCTACTGGAGAAATCCTGTCCGAAAAATCCGAATGGGAGATCGGTGTGGGAGAGCTGAACCTGTCATACCTGGACTGCGAAGATACCAAAATCGACTGCGCCATGGGCACCGTATCTCTGGCTTTGGCATACAGCCAGGATGACTATGACTGTGACATTACCTGTGGTGCCGGAGCTGTAAACGTGGGTAAAAACAGCTTTTCCATGGGACACCACGAATACTCCGGTGATGACGCGGAGTCAAAACTGCAGATTGAATGCGGCATGGGCACTGTGGATGTGACATTTGACGAAGATTAGACTGTATTCAGCCGCTCCAGAAATTTTTCAGGTGCTGCGCCAGGGTCTCCTGGGCGCACACCTGATAATCTGACCATTCCACTGGAAACAGCCGACGGTATTCCCACCCAAGGAACCTGTCATCCAAAAGCAGAATCACCCCTTGGTCCTGCATCGTACGGATCACCCTTCCCGCGGCCTGGAGCACTTTATTCATTCCCGGATAGCGGTAAGCATAGTCAAATCCCTTCTTGCCCCGGGCATCATAATACTCTTTGAGTATCTCCCGCTCACAGCCAATCTGGGGAATCCCCGTGCCAACCACCACAACGCCTATGAGGCTGTCACCGATCAGATCAATCCCCTCGGAAAAAACTCCTCCCATGACACAGAATCCCACAAGGCTTTCCTCCTGCTGCCCCTGCCGGAACATGTCCAGGAACTCTTCCCTCTCCCCCTCATCCATCCCTGACCTCTGACAGATACAGCGGACAGACTGGCTCCCATACTGTCCCAGAAATTCCTGTAACACCTCCTGCAGCATCTGATAAGAGGGGAGAAACACCAGATAATTGCCGATTCTGGCAGAAGCTGTCTGGTAAATATATCCGGAAATCTTCCGATACTCCTCCTGACCCCGCCTGGTATAGCGGCTGCTCACATCCCGCCCGATGCACAGGCACCTGTTTTTCTGGTCAAAAGGCGACTTCACATACACTGCATAGTCATCCTGCCTCCTGCTGAACAATGACCGGTAATAGGACATGGGGTAAAATGTGGCGGAAAAGAAAACCGCGCTGGCCCCTTTATCCAGATAGTTCTGCAGATTTCTGGAGGGATTCACACAGAAAAGTTTCATCCGAAAGCCGTCTTCCTCATCTTGCTGTGTATAGACCACATAATTATCATCTACCAGCTCTGAAATGTTCAGAAAGTCCCGCATGACAAAATAAAAGTCCAGAAGTTCCTCCCGTTCTTCCCGTGTAAGCTCCACATCATCATTTTCCATCAGCGCTTCCACTTCCCCTGTGATATTCATCACCAGAGCAGGTATGTTCCCCGCATTTTCCAGCACACGGTATGTGTCACATTCTTTCTCCATAGCCAGCAGCTGCCGGTTCAGCCTGCTCAGATGCCGCCCCAGCTTCCTGGAAAGAGAACGGAATTTCCTTCGAGCGGCCAGCACACGTTTTCTGCCAAGCTGCGCGCTGTACATGGTTCTTCCCCTCTCCACCAGATTATGGGCCTCGTCAATCAGAAAGATATAATCCCCTTTGGCATTTTCTCCGAAAAAGCGGCGCAGATGGGCATTGGGGTCAAATACATAATTATAGTCACAGATAACCGCATCCACCCACAGGGCCAGGTCCAGGCTCATCTCATAGGGACACACCTGCCATCTCTCTGCCTGATTTTCTATGGCCTTTCTGTCCAAATCCCCTTCCCGGGTCCACAATTCAAATACAGCGTCATTGACCCGGTCAAAATGTCCTTTGGCATAAGGACATTCGTCTGGATTGCACATAGCTTTTTCCATGGGGCAGATCTTCTCCCTGGCCGTCAAAACCACTGCCTGGAAGAGCAGACCCTTTTGTCTCAGCAGGGAAACTGCCTCTTCCGCCACCACACGGGCCACATTTTTCGCAGTCAGGTAGAAGATTTTCTCTCCCCTGCCCTCCCCCATGGCCCGGACAGCAGGAAATACCGCAGACATGGTCTTCCCCACCCCCGTAGGTGCCTGGACAAACAGCTGTTTTCTCACTGTGATGCAGTGATACACCCCTTTCACAATATCCCGCTGCCCCGGCCGGTATGGAAATGGAAACTCCAGCCCCTCCATGGACTCATTCCTCCGGTTCAGCCACTGCACCTGATACTGCGCCCATTTCTGATAGTACGCCAATATTCCCTGAAACCACTGCTTCAGCTCATCAGCAGCATACTCACTGTGAAAACGGCGGATCTGCTCTGTCTCCATATTACAATAAGTCATCTGTACGGCAATTTTGGGGCACTGATTGATCTGGGCATAGATGCAGGCATAACATTTCGCCTGTGCCAGATGCACCTCTTTGGGCTCCTGAATATAATTTACATCCAAAAAGACCCCTTTAATCTCATCAATCACCGGTACAGATTCTCCTGAGCCAGATTTCTTTTTTCCCGCTATAATCCCATCTGCACGCCCCTCCAGCCGAAGAACAAACTCATCGTATTCCTGCTCCCATACCAGGGGAACCTCAGCCTGATATTCTCCTCCCATCTGCCGCTGGATCTTTCGGTGGATTCTGCTTCCCTTCTGCATGGCTTCCTTATCCGCCTGAGAGCTCCTTCTGCGGTCCAGGTCACCGCTTCGCAGCACGAATTCCACCAGATTTCGCACAGATATCCTGATTACTCGTTTCTCCAAAACCGCCTCCATAAAATAGAATCATGCAAAGCAGGATTCTCCGCCTGCGGCGGGCCGCTGCCAGCGGTATAATTCCTATACGACGAAAAACGCCCATCCCCTTTCTCCACACAGCGCTCCAAAGCTGCCTGCGCAATGACTGCAGACAAATCTCCGGAACACCATGACGAACAAACGGGACAGGCCTTCTATATGGCATAAATCCAACTGTATTCACAATCAGGCTGCTGCTTCCTCTACGGCAAACTTCTGCAGAACTTTCTTGAAATCCTCATCCTCACCATAGCATCTAATCGTCAATACTTTGTTTAAGTCCATGCTCAAAATACCGAGAACAGACTTTGCGTCAATAATGACACGGTTATAAAAAATATCAATGTCAAAATCGCATTTTCCTGCCGCGGCCACCAATTCCGTCACATCTTTGATACCGTTTAATTTAAGTTTCATCTCCATAACAACTTCCTCCTCATGATTGAAATAAGTGACTGCCCGGTACAAAACAGCAAAATAATCCTGCACCGGCACCGCTCTGCACTTTATCACAGCAGAGTACTTTTGGGTTTGACCTATTATGTCATTCAGGGGAATTTTTGTCAATAGTGATTTTTAACAAAACTCAGTCAGATGTTTTCGGTATTTTATCGGAAGATTCTGGCTCTGCCGTCTCGGATTCCTGCGTTCCTGCACGGTGATGCTTCCGCAGAACTCTTTCCACAATCCCTCATACTGCTCCTCTCCCCGGACCTTCTCTCCCTGACACGTTTCCACCTCCACCTGGCGGCGGATATACCATTCACCTCCAGCCGGATGAACCAGCGCATCCCGCCGCTTCTCATCGTAAATTACCCAGTTCTCCCCTGGCAGACGGTCGGCAAAATGGGGCGCAATCAACGGCAGCACTGCATAATCCGGACAGATGACAGAGAACAGGACTCCATTTGAAAGCTCCCTGAAACGCACAAAGCCCAGGAAACGATGCATCTCGTGCCACACAGCCAGCTGTATACGGGAAATCTTCAAAATATAAGGATTTCTGAGATTCTCCAGCACTCTGGGATTGGCATTTCCCCCTGAAAGCCCCTCTCTCAGCGCATAGTAAATACAGGTGCCTTTTTGTTCATCAGTGGAACACGCAGCATAACACAGCTGTTCATATACCTCCTGCCCCAGCCTTTTCTGAATGGTCCCGGCCACTTTCGCGGCTTTTTCCTGGTCCGCCTCTATGTCTAGATACTGGCTGAAAAGCTCTGCCTGGCCGTTCACCTCCACACACAATTCCACCCGTGTCCCGCAGTTTCCCAGTTTCCATCCATCATATACTCCTGTGAAAATACCGTCTATACTGTCCTCACATACCAACACATACTTTTCTCCCATATCTGCCTCCCCAGATCCGTGCTTCATTCATGTTCCAATCCCATATCCGCAAACAATGACAGCTGACGGTACGGCTTCCCGGAAGGCACAGCCCCATTTCCGGAAAATTCCGTCAGTTTTTCTAAAATCGTCTTCTCTTCCATTTTAAATGAGAACATCATTCTGCCGCCGCAGGTGATAAAATATACCGCGCGTTTCAGCACTACCCCCATTTTCTTCAAATCCTGAAAGTCCAGACTCCCGTATCTCCTGGCGCCCATAATCTTTCTGGCCGACTTATTCCCGATTCCGGGCACCCGAAGAAGGGTATAGTAATCTGCCCGGTTTACCTCCACAGGAAATTGCTCCAGATGCCCCAGAGCCCAGTCACACTTAGGGTCCAGACTGGTATTAAAATTCGGCCTCTCAGGGCTCAGCAGCTCATCCGCGGTGAATCCATAGAAGCGCAGCAGCCAGTCTGCCTGGTACAGCCGGTGTTCCCGCAGAAAAGGCGGTTCACCCCCGGCCAATGGAAGCTCCAGGTCCCGGTTCACCTGCACAAAAGCGGAATAAAAAACTCTTTTCAGTGAAAACTTTTTATACAGAGCCTCCGCCACTGACACAATCTGGTAGTCACTCTCTCCCGACGCACCGATAATCATCTGGGTGCTCTGCCCTGCCGGCACAAACCGGGGCGTATGGGGGCAGGCCAGCAGCTCCTGCTTATTCTCCCCGGATTTCAGCTGAATTCTCCGCATAGGTTCCAGAATCGTCCTGCGGCTTTTATGAGGAGCCAGACGCTTCAGCCCCTCTGCAGTGGGAAATTCCAGATTCACGCTCATTCTGTCTGCCAAATAGCCCGCCTGCTCCACCAGATGGGGGGATGCCCCGGGAATTGTCTTCAGATGAATATATCCCTGGAAAGAATACTGCCTGCGCAGACGGTACACAGTCTCACACAGCAGATTCATAGTATAGTCCGGGCTGTGAAGAACGCCGGAACTGAGAAACAGTCCTTCTATATAATTCCTCCGGTAGAATTCAATGGTCAGCCGGCACACCTCCTCAGGCGTAAAGGACGCCCTGGGCACATCGTTGGAATTGCGGTTGATACAATACCTGCAGTCAAACACGCACTCATTGGTAAAAAGAATCTTCAACAGGGTAATACACCTTCCGTCTGCGGAAAAACTGTGGCAGATTCCCGCAGATATGCAGTTTCCAATCCCCCGTCCGTTCCCTTTCCTCTCATTTCCGCTGGAGGTGCACGCCACATCGTACTTGGCGGCATCCGATAAAATATGCAGTTTTTCTTCCAGTGACATCTGTTCCTGTATTATCATAGGCGCCCAGCTCCAAACATACGTTCTTTTTTCGTTATTATAGAACATACGTTTGTTGTTGTCAACAGAAAAAAAGAACAGATACGCCGTTTTACAGACACATCTGTTCTTTCTCTCAAGCCAGTACTTCATTTAAAGTGGCAATTAAATTATCAATATCAATGGGCTTGGCAATATGCCCATTCATCCCGCAGTTAATCGCCTTTTGTTTATCTTCTTCAAAGGCGTTGGCAGTCATTGCCAGAATGGGTATGGAGGCCAGTTCCTTATTTTCCAGATTGCGGATCACTCTGACAGCCTCATAGCCGTTCATCACAGGCATCTGAACATCCATCAGAATCAGCTGGTAGTAACTAGGCTGAGATTGGCTAAGCATATCCACTGCCGCCTGGCCATTTTCGGCAACCTCTGTGGTAAAACCTGCATCCCCCAGAATTTCCACAGCGATTTCCTGATTCAATTCATTATCTTCAGCCAGCAGGATCCGCCCGGTCTGTATCTTGGGGGGACTGTTCTTCACATTCCTTTCTTCTTCCGCGTCTGTGTTCACGATGGCATACAGACAGCTCCTCAGCTCCGACATAAACAGGGGCTTGCTGCAAAATGCCGTGACACCGGCTTCCTTCGCCTCCTCTTCAATATCCGTCCAGTCATATGCAGTCAGAACGATAATCGGCACATCCCCGCCCATTTCTTTGCGCACCTGGCGGGTGACTTCCACTCCATTCATGTCCGGAAGCATCCAGTCAATAATATATACACAGTAATCATCCCCCCGCATGGCAGCCTGGCGGGTGCGCAGCACGGCTTCTTTTCCGGATAATGTCCATTCCGCCCGCATCCCAATCTGCTGAAGCATATAAGATACGGTATCACAGGTATTAAAATCATCATCCACCACCAGAGCCCTGCAGTTTTTCAGCTCAGGAATATCATGGGGTTCCTTTGCATCCAAGTTCAGACGGAATATAAAGGAAACAGTGAATTCTGTCCCCACCCCCTGTTCGCTTTTCACCTCTATGGTGCCGTTCATCATATCCACAATATTTTTTGTAATCGCCATGCCAAGGCCGGTTCCCTGGATTCCACTGATTGTGGTGTTATTCTCCCTCTCAAAAGGTTCAAAAATATGAGATACAAATTCTTCGCTCATACCGATACCTGTATCTTTGATATGAAACTCATATTTTGCATAACCGGAAGGTGCCCCGGCCCGCTGTGCAATCCGCACGCTGATAATGCCTCCGGCACCTGTATATTTCACGGCATTGCTGAGGAGATTCAGCAGCACCTGGTTCAGCCGCAGTTTATCGCAGTAGATCTCCTCATCCAGCACATCCACTGTATCAATATACAATTCCAGCTGTTTTGCATGAATATCCGCCTGCACAATGTTACGCAGTCCATGGAGTATATCCGGCAGACAGCACGGCTTCTCTTCCAGGTGTATCTTGCCGCTTTCAATCCGGCTCATATCCAGAACATCATTAATCAGACTCAGCAGGTGATTTCCTGACGTCATAATCTTCTTCAGGTACTCTTTCACCTGATCCTTCTGATCAATGTGGGTGGTAGCCAGCGCTGTGAATCCCACAATGGCATTCATGGGCGTCCGGATATCATGGGACATATTGGACAGAAACGTGCTCTTGGCCTTATTTGCCCGATTTGCCTGCAAAAGAGCATCCTGCAGAAGATTTTTCTGCTCTATTTCCTTGCGCATTTCCTCATCCACACTGCGGAATCCCATAACAATACCATTGTTATCCCCCCAGAGCCCGGCCCGCGCTGCCTTCACCTGATAATATTTGATTTCTCCATCCTGGACAATCCGGTAATTCACTGAATACAGAGGCTTCTCTGCCAGCTCTTTTTTAATCCATGCGGCAGACCATTCCTGGCGGAGCATCTCCTTATCGTCACTGTAGACAAATTTGTCGATGTAAAGTCCCATACTCTCTTCCAGAGAAATCTCGCCTTCAAATATAGAACCAAACACACCGCTTTCATCTTCCCGGACCGCCATCCCCCTGCCGGTCCACAGATCCACAAAGCAGACAAGACTATACTCGCTGCTCAGAGCCTGAATCATTTCCATGTGGCGTCTTTCGTTCTCTTTTTCCTGCAGCTTCTGAGCCGTACAGTCCAAAAGGAACCTCTGGTAGAACAGCACCCCGTCTTCTTCCACCAGCTTCACATTTCCCATTACATGAAGGATCTTCCCGCTTTTATGGCATACCCGGTATTCCACACTGACACTGTCGCCTTCCTCTTTCAGTCCTTTGATCTGTCTGCGAAGTTCTTCCTTGTCTTCGTCCACAACAGATTCCGCCACCATATCAAAGCCGATTGCCGCCAATTCCTCCAGAGACTCATATCCCAGTATATTAAGCGCCGCCCTGTTGACACTGAGAATCTGCTTCCCGTCCAGGGAATGGCTCATCACACCGCAGTCCATTGTGGTAAAAATCGTTTCCAGGGTATGATTCTTCTGAATAATTTCCCTCTCATAGGCGCGCTCCTGGGTCACATCAACGGCAACCCCCACAGTTCCCATCACACTTCCATCCAGATCATACAACGGAGATTTATAAGTGGTGAGCAGTCTCGTGCCTTCCCCCGTCTTCACCACTTCCTCAGACACACAGGTTTCCCTGCTGCTCATAACAATGCGCTCTGACTCTATACAGGCTGGGTCATCTTCTTCCACGTCCCAGATATAAGCATGGCGCTGCCCCTCCACCTGCTGCTTCGTCTTATTGACAGTTTCACAGAAACTGTCATTGACTTTCTCGTGTACGCCGTCCTTATCTTTATACCAGATCAGATTGGGGCTGTTATTGATGGTGGAATCCAAGTACTGCTCCGCCAGCCACGCATCCTTTTCTTTCTTATACGCCTGCCTCCATCTCAAAAGCCGGAATCTGATTTCCTTTTCTGACATGGGCAGTGTCCAGATATCCTTCACATCTTCCAGCTCATCCTCCAACTGGAGAATCTGCTCTCTGTCTGCCAGCAGGATGATCTCACTTTCTCTGCGTCTATCCAAAACCAGTGTACGCAGCATCTCCTTGGCATCCACTCCCTGCAGATTCACCCAAATCATATCCGCCTTGGCCGCCAGCGTGCGGTCCGGCTTCTCACTCTCTTTGAATTCATATGTAAAGCGTTCCATCAGGGGCATCTCTTTCAATATTTCAAATGCCATGCATGAATGACCCGCTAAATAGAAACAAATATGGCAATGATACATTCCTTCTCCTCCCCCATGCCCTGCACCAAAAAGCAGCTTTTCCTGTCATCACCGGCAAGTGCATGGAACTATGTCAATATTATCAATCCAAATCATAGATCATCTAGCAATTATGATAGCATAATTATCCTTAATTGAGAAGCCATAAAATAGTGTGTTTACTGTCCAAAACGGAAAATATCATTGACGCCTCCCCCCAAAATACTATATAATGTTTTTATTATTCACATTTGATTCTGTGCTGCTTGAAATACTTTTATTCAAGAGCACTCCGAGCAGAAAAGAGAGGAGGAGCTGTCTCAATGAAACAGTTTTTTGGAATGAGCCAGCGCGGAGATTTAAGAGAAGCGGTCCGTGGTTTAAACAGGCCGCAGCTGATTATGCTGATGTCCAACAGCCAGCAGTTTGAATCCCATGTAAAAGAATTAGAAGAACTTTATCCGGGTGTTCCCAGTATTGGATGTATTGGAATGTGCTACGACACCAGAATCGTGGAAAAAGGGGTGGGCGTGATTGCATTTTCAAACGGCGTACGCGCCGCAGCCAATGTATTGGAAGAAGTAACCGTAATGCCTGTAAAATACATAGAACGGCTGGAACAGGACGTGAAACATGTAGGGGGGTCACAAAATGACACCATTTGCATTGATTTCTGCTCTGAAAATGACGCCTGTGTGCTGACCACCATTTATACGGTCTTAAAACACAAAAGAATTTCTCTGGTGGGAGGAACCGGCGACGGCGGCAAAGTATCCGCCAACGGAAAAGTCTATGAACGCGCAGTGGCATATGCTGTGGTAAAAAATGAAACAGGCAGAGTAAAAGCTTACAAAGAGAATATTTATCATCAGTTGGAAAACCACCGCTTTATCGCTTCCAGAACAGATAAATCCAGATATATCATCGGCGCTTTAAACGGCAGGCCGGCCAAACAGGTCTATCAGGATATTCTCCATGTGTCAGAGGGGGATATCACAACACAGACCTTTAAAAATCCTTTTGGAAAGCTCAACGGGGACGATGTCTGTATCATATCCATCAAAGAAGTGAGCGGCGACGCACTGGCATGTTTCCGCCAGGTGAACGATTCCGATGTGCTGATTCTGCTGGAACTGGGGGATTACAAGGCGATCGTCAAAGATACCATACACACCATTCATCAGGACTTTCCGAAAATCTCTGCTGTATTTTCCGTAAACTGCCTGTTCAGATATCTGCTGTTTAATCAGAATCACTACATGGAAGAATATCTGGCGGAGATGGGTACATTAGGCAGTCATGCAGGCTTAGTGGGCTATGGAGAACACTACAACAATCGTTTTGTAAACCAGTCCATGACCTGTGTGGTATTTGAATAAAGGGGGAAATCATGCCGTTTTGGAAAAACCACAAGAGAGACAAGAAAGATTCACCGGAGAATGAAAAAAGTCTGAATCCTGTACTGCATGTAATGGGCAGTTTAAAAGACTACCACACAGAGATGGTACAAAAAGAAGTGGACACGTTAGGGGAACTAAACAACATAGGCAATTCTTTTAATACCGTGTTGGCAGACTCAGAAGATTTTCAGGAAAAACTGCAGGATTTTGGCCATAATTTTTCCACCATCGAGCAGGTGTCCAGCGAATTCGGAACAGTAAAAGAAACCATTTCCCAGTCTGTGTCACACGCGCAGAGTGGTGTGGAGGAGCTGAAAGAAAGTTCCCTGCAGGTGAAAACCTATTTCAGCGAAATGGAAAACACATTCGCAGATTTACAGAAGGCAGTGGAAAAAATCAAACAGTGTACCAATAAAATCGTTTCCATCGCCGAGCAGACCAATATTCTGGCGCTTAATGCCTCCATCGAGGCGGCACGGGCAGGCGAACAGGGGAAAGGATTCGCTGTGGTGGCTGTTGAAGTAAAAAAACTGGCGGATGAGATCAAAAGCCTCACCGGTGAAGTCGACTCCGGCATCCAGGATGTGGAGCAGGGAACCGACCATCTGAACAGCAGTATTGCCACATCCCAGCAGGCTCTGGAAGACAGTCTGGATAATGTGGACGAAACCTATCAAAAGTTCGATGAGATTATACGGTCTGCAGAAGGCGCGGACACAGTACACTCTGAAATTGTCAAGGTCATTGGCAGCTCCCAGGATGATCTGCAGCTATTATATAGATTTTTTGATAAAATGAAAGAACAGTACCAGGAGGTTATGGGGCATATCAACCAGGCTGGCAGGCTGGGAACCACCAAAAGCACCATGTACGAAGACATAGACAATATGTTATCCCAGATTCCGCCTATTGTAAAAGATTACATAAAAAACGAACGTTAACGTTAAATAAAGACGGCAGATACATCTCTGCCGTCTTTTTGTCTTTATTGCAGGGTCTCTGCCTGCAGTTTATCGAATTCTGCCATACATTCATCTACCGATGCACCTTTCAGAAGGCTCCTCACTATCAGACAGGTGTTGCCCCACTGCTCTAATTTCATATTTGCATTAGAACCAAGTACATAAACGCCTTCATTGATTTTAGCATTCAGTGGTTTTAACGCATCCCTGCAATCTACTTCCACATTTTTTGAGGGAGAGATCACCTGATTGGTATCCGCATAGGTCTGAAGGGTTTGATCAGACATCAAAACATTCATCATATCCATGGCATCTTCCAGATGTTCTGCCTTTACCCCCACACCATACCCGTTCATTGATACTACAGGCATCTGACCCAGTTTTGTGGGAAATCCGATTACCTGCAGATTAAAATCAACATCTCCATAAGCGGTGTCCGCATTGGCCGCCGCCCAGTAAGCCATCACAATGGGCGTCTTCTGAGCCAGGAAATCCGGCCCCTCCCCTTCAATTGCCTCATACGTATAAGCAGTCTCGGCATCAATATATTCCAGGTCAATCAGCTCCTGCAGATATTCAAACCCGGCACGCATATAGTCACTATATTTTGCCTCGCCGCTGTTTAAGGCCGCAATCTCCTCATCTGCGGTATCCCCATTGTACAAATCCGCATATGCCTGAGCCAGAACAAAGTTTTCCAGCCACCAGCGGTTAGCCCCAATAGGCGTCTCAATCCCGTTTTCTTTAAAAACTCTGCAGCATTCCAGCAGGTCATCCGGCGTCTGAGGCAGTTCCAAATCATAGTCGTCGAACATATCCTGATTTACAAACAAACCATAAGACACCACCTCCTGGGGAATGGCCACAAGTTTTCCATTCACCATGTTGGCGGCTTTCACAACTTCCCGCAGATTTTTCACGTTATCAAGGCCGGACAGGTCTGCCAGCTGGCCTTCAGCCCCCAGCACCTGAATGGTATCAGGGTTGAGCAGATATACGTCATCCATGTTGCTGCGCACACGGTCGAGAGCCACATCATCATAGGTTTTCTCTTTGTAATCTTCTGCTGTATACGACCGGTATTCCACCCGCAGATTCAGCTTCTCCTCTGCCTCCATAATGGATATTTCCTGTGCAGTCCTGGCCACATTTCCCGCATTGGGATTGGACTTTTCCACAGGCGTAAACAGATTGACAACTTTTTCCACCCCTTGGTCTTTGTGGATTAGATTCGTATCCAGAGCCTCCTCTTTGGCACAGGCGGCAGTGGCATAAACCGCAGCCCCCACAAGCAAAACAGCCGAAACTTTTATAAAGTTCCTTTTCATGGTTACTATTTCTCCTTCAGATATTTATACAATGTTTTCCTCACAATATCCATATCAATGGGTTTTGCTATATGGTCATTCATACCCGCGTCTTTTGCATCTCTCACATCCTCCGCAAAGGCATTTGCCGTCATGGCAATAATCGGTATAGTTTCCGCGTCTTCCCGCTCCAATGACCGGATTGCCAGGGTTGCCTCATAGCCGTTCATAACAGGCATCTGCACATCCATCAAAATAGCATCGAATGTTCCCGGAGGAGCATTTTTGAAAGCTTCCACTGCCAGATGGCCGTTTTCTGCAATGTGGCAGACCGCTCCCTCCACCTCCAGCAGTTCTTCCAGAATCTCTGAATTGATCTCATTATCCTCTGCCACCAGAAAATGCACCCCGTTCAGACTATGCTCTTTTGCGTTCTCTGACGCCTGTATTTCCTGGTCATGGGCTGTATTGATCTCAAAAATCTTTTCTTTAAAAGCAGACACAAAAAACGGCTTTGTGAGAAAACCCTGAATCCCTGCCCCGACGGCATCTTCTTCTATCTCATCCCAATCATGGGCACTCAGGAGTAAAATAAGTGTGCCGTCCGGGACAATCTTTCGTATGCACCTTGCTGTCTCTATTCCATCCATATCCGGCATTTTCCAGTCCAGAAGAATCACATCATAATGTTCTCCCATCTCCTGGGTACTGCGTATCCGGCAAAGCGCATCTTCCCCGCAAAATGCCAGTTCCGCCTGTACCCCGGCATCTTCCATAAGCATCTGGATATTTCTGCCCATATCCGTCTCATCGTCCACCACGAGAATCCGGTGGATCTTGTTCTCCTGCCAGAACTGCTCATCCGACTTCCCATCCGGAATGCGAAGATCCAGTTCAACAATAAAAAGACTTCCCTTATCCACCTGGCTGGACACCTGTATGGTGCCGCCCATAAGCTCCACAATATTTTTTGTGATTGCCATTCCAAGACCGGTCCCCTGGACTTTATTGGTGGTGCTGTTTTCCGCCCGGGTAAATGCATCAAAAATCACCTCCAGGTAATCCTGGCTCATGCCATACCCGTTATCTTCCACCTCAATCCGTATGTGTTCATACTGGCTGGAGTGCTGCCCCAGCCCGATAATGCGCAGCCATATGTTTCCACCCTCCTGGGTATATTTCACGGCATTGGACAGCAGATTAATAAGAATCTGGTTAATCCTCGTCTCATCACCGATTAAATGCTCCTGTTTCACACCGCTGACTAAAACCTCAAATTCCTGTCCCTTTTCTCTGGCCATGGGCCGGATAATGGCATCTACAGAAGAAACCATATTGTTCAGGGTAAACTCCCCGATGGTGAGCACCACTTTTCCGCTCTCAATTTTAGAGACATCCAGCACATCATTGATCAGGCTCAGAAGATGCTGGCCGGAGGCAGTGATTTTCTTTGTATATTCTCTGACTTTTCCAGGATTATCCGCGTCTTTTGCAAGCAGTATGGTAAATCCCAGAATTGCATTCATGGGGGTCCGGATATCATGGGACATATTCGATAAAAATGTGGTCTTCGAACTGCTGGCAATCTGCGCCGCCTGCAGCGCCTCAGCCAGCTGCTGATTATGAAGCTCCCTTTCCCGCTCCTGCTCTTTTCGGTATCTCATCTGCTGTCTGTTATTCAGAAAATATAAAATGCAGCAGATCACAAATGCCACCAGCATTACAAAGACCACAATAAAGATATTCTGGTTTACTGCGTCCCCTTCACGCTGAATGGCCTCTATGGGCACATACCCCACCAGATAGACAGCCCCCTCATTGACGGCCCACATATAAATCAGCGAATCTTTCTGCTGAATCGTATGGTAAAACATAATATCCCGCTGAGTCCTGATGCACTGCGAAACTTCTTCCTGAATCTCCGGTTCAAGAATCAAATTGGCACGGTAAAAGTCATTCAAATCCAGATGGCCCAGGGTCCGCTCCTTCAGCCCTTTGGGTTTTAACACAAACCTGCGGCTTTTTGCATCCATAATGTAGAGAGTCGCTTTTCGGTTATAAAAACTGCTGGGCAGTGCCTCATCAAAAGACTCATAGATATATTCTATGTAAAGCACTGCTGTCTCTCTACCATTTCTGACCACCGGACATTTGATTGTATATGCCCAGGTTCCCATATCATTCAAATAAGAAGTGGAAACCGGCAGGCCGCCCACCGACTTTCCCGATGAAAAATCCAGTTCCTCTGCTGTAAATTCTTCCCCTGTATTCGAAACCCCTTTCGTCGTCCCCTCTGCAATATAGGAAATCTTTACCATAGTCTGGCTGCCGCTGTACGACTGGATGAACTTTTCTGGGTTTTCCATAACCAAGATTTCCTGCGCCATCAGTTTCTGGAACTCCGCTTCCTTATCCAAAATAGCCTCTATCGTACCCCTGACCAGTTCCAGGCTCTCACTTAAGTTGCTGATCGCTGATTGAGACATTTCCGACGAGATTCTCCTGGCAACAAAATAAACAATGGTTCCTAAAATACAAAAAGTCAGCAGAATGGACAGAATCAGACCGGGACCATTCCCGCTCTTTCCCTTTTTATGTCTCTTTTTCACTTTCAGAATCACCTTTTTACTTATATTATATCTTGAAACATTACAATACTTTAATAATATCATTATTAGGGGGCAAAGTCAAAACAATATATGAATATCCTCTGTATAGACATGTATCAGGTATTTCTTGAAAGAAACGCTGTACTGTGATAAAATGGTGCAAAATTCAGATGCCGCGGGTTTGGACAAAACAAAACGGGTAATTATGAAAAAGAGGAGGGGTTTCCATGCAGGCTTACATAAAAACCATAGAAGATCTTTCCCTGAACGCCTGGCCTTCTCACCAGCTTCAGGTTTATGACGGATGGCTGCTGCGCTTTTCCCACTTCTATACCCACCGGACAAACTCTGTGGAACAGATTGGAACTTCCAGTATCCCTCTGGATGTGAAAATTCCCTATTGTGAAAGCATCTATAATCACTGGGGAACTCCCTGCATTTTCAAAATCACACCGCTGATTGACCCAAAATTCGACCTGCTTCTGAAAAAGCGGGGATACCAGACCGCCCACCCCACTCAGGTGAAGGTACTGGATTTAAAAGATTTTTCCTTTCAGCCGGAAATAGATGTTGAGCTGGATAAGGATATCAGCTGGGAGTGGCTGGATGCCCTGTTTTCCCTGAAGGGAACCACCAGCCGGATACACCGCAGAATCGTTCCCACCATGTATGCCGCCATCCCAAAAGACACCATCGCCGCAGCCGTAGTCAGGAAAGGCCGCATTGCCGCCATCGGACTGGGAATTCTGGACAGAGACCACATCGGACTGTATGCCATCCATGTGGACCCCTTCTACCGCCGCCAGCACCTGGCACGCTCCATCTGTATCCGCATATTAAATGAGGGAATCCGCCAGGGTGCACGGCACGCCTACCTGCAGGTGCTGCCTGACAATGTCTCTGCCAAAAATCTTTACAGCAGTCTCGGGTTTTCGGACCTTTATTCTTATTGGTTTCGGTTGAAACGGGTGTGAGATAAAAGAAAAATGTTTTCCGGTTCAGATTTCTCCCCAAACCGCATACAATAAAAACAACAGCGGCAAAGGGGCAAGCCATGAAATTTCTCCTGTTTTTATCAGAAGTCACGATTCCACTGATTATTTTCTACATTATTGCTTTTGGCATTCTTCAGAAAGTAAAAGTCTATGAGTCCTTCGTGTCCGGCGCGGCCGAAGGACTGAAAACTGTCGTAAAAATCCTGCCCACACTAATCGGCCTGATGGTAGCCGTGGGAATCCTGCGGGGCTCCGGTTTCCTGGATATGCTGGGCAATTACCTGGGAAAAATTACAGACCCCCTCGGCTTTCCCGCCCCCCTTGTGCCGCTGGCTTTTGTACGCATGTTCTCATCTTCCGCAGCAACCGGGCTGGCGCTGGATATATTCAAGGAATACGGAACAGATTCCCGCATTGGTCTGATTGCCTCCCTGCTTTTGAGCTGTACGGAGACCATATTTTATACTATGTCAGTATATTTTATGACGGCAAAGATTACAAAGACCCGCTATACTCTCACAGGCGCGCTGCTGTCAACTTTAGCCGGTATTGCCGCCAGCGTGCTGCTGGCCTCCTTCTATGCGGCCTGAAGATTGCACAGATCAAAAAGTCTGCCGCGGCATAACCACAGCAGACTTTTTCTTACTGGTCTATATTTTCTTTACTTTAATTTTGTTTCCCGCGCCTTTCGCCTGGAATATTTTTTTATAAGCTTTCATTTTCTTAGATGGCACTTTGAATACACAGGACGTCTTTATCTTTTTAAAAGCGCTGGCACCGACTTTTGCCTTGGCCAGTTTCGATGTGTGCAGGGAAATTGTTTTCAGCTTCTTATCCCCGTAAAACGCCTTACTTCCTATGGAAGCCAGTTTCGCGGACCTGGCACTGAATCCTGTCATTGCAGTACAGCCCATAAACGCCGAATTTCCAATCTTGGTCAAAGCAGTGGAAGATACGGTTACCTGGGTGACTGCTTTACAATTATAAAATGCCTTTGTTCCAATTGTGGCAACATTTTTTCCGATGGTGGCTGTTTTCAGCCTGGTACAGCCGGAAAATGCCTCATTGGCTATAGATGTTACTTTATAAGTGTATCCGTTGATCACTATTGATGCCGGAATAGATACTTTTGTCACTGACTTGCTGGATGGCCCTGACGCGGCCACCGTGGTGGATGTTTTCACCTGATAATTGACGGTTCCGGACTTGACCACTGTGCCTGTTTTCGGCCGCGCCTTCACCAGCCCACTCACTGCCTTGTTCAGTTCTGCAGCCGCCTTGTCCACTTCTTCCTGTGAACTGGCAGTCTTCAGCGTTTCCTCAGCCACAGTAAGAGCTGTCTGCATGTTTTTCCAGCTGGCGGCTGTATAAACAGAGGCTTTTAATTTACCGGCTTTCTGAATGCCCTCCTCCAGTTTCTCCAATTTCATATTGGGTGAGTAATTAAATTCAACTGGAGCATATCCCGTGGCGCTCAGCACAATATGGTAAATTCCGTCTGCTGTAATGGGTTCCGCATCTGTCTTCAGTGTACCGTCTTCATTGACCAGCTTCACTGAATTTCTCCCGCTTGCCGCATAAGATTTCCCATTTACTTCTGCGGATGTGATACTGCTGACATAATCTGTGAAATCCTTCTCTGCCATACCTGATTTCAACACAAGTTTCTTATCATTGGAATGATAGATAACCGGCGCATCCACATACAGCTGGAATGTGGTGCTGATAGAGGCGTATTTTCCGCCTTGGTCTGTGATTTTCAGGGTATACTGGCCTTTTTCAGCATTTTCCTTTGTATAGGATAATATATTCCCGTTCACTACAGCGCCTGCCAGATTGGCCGCTTCATACTGAGGTTTGTAGTCATTTGGCAGACCGCTCAGGCTGATCTGAACAGAACCTGCTGTTGTGGGGGCATTGGATGCTTCCAGTGAATAAGGAAATTTAACTGGTATGTAAGTTCCGTCTAACCCAATTTCATAAATGCCCTTGTCTGTAAAGTAAGTGACTTTCCGTATGGTCTGCCCCATCATGCTCTTATAGTGCTCTGAAGATGTGGGACCGTTATGAACCTTTGTGGTAAATCCTGTACACCATGCCAGGTCATACTTTCTCCAGATATTTTCCAAATGGCGCAGTCCATATCCATTGGTATCCGTGCCGATCACAACGCCGTACACCTTGGCATCATTCAGGAAATCAGGAACCTCAGAGGTGCCTTTCTTAGTCATTTTCATTCCATAATCGCCGTAGCTGGTTTCTGTCTGAAGGGATACATCCACATCCTCAGCTTTCACAACGGTTACATTTCCCTGAGCTTTTCCGAACACCAGCTTTTGGTTTTCCACAGTTACTTCTTTATAATTGTCAGGAACCTCATTTTGGCTGAGCACATAATAGGAATAGCTGGGGTTTTCAAACAGTGTTTCCCTGCCGGTATAAGCTGTGGTGGAAGTCTGTCCCCGGTTAGTCACAGTGATCTCAAGACTGTCGCTGTCCTGCACCTCCTTATAACCTGTGAGATCCACGCCTTCCCCTATTTTAACCGGATAGATCACCCCTGTAATATCTGTGCCGTCTGCGTTTACATGATAGGAACCAGCTGCCAGTCCGTCGGAAGTATTGCCGCCTGTCCTGGTCTTATTCAGTGTAGCGGAGGTAAACGCATCCACCTGAACATCATTATTGATTTCTGCTTTATAGAAATCATCGTATGGGATGTTCATCAATACAAACTGTCCGCTCTTTACGGCAGCCTGCTGTTCATTGGCTGTTTCTTCTGCTGCCTCATTTACTCCTGAACCAGCTTTCTCATCTTCTGGTTCACACTTCTCTGCCTCAGTCCCGTCTTCTGCTATTTCTTCCCGGGCCATGTCCGGCACTTCTTCTGGATTCCCGGCTGTCACTTCCGCCGTTTCTGTCCCCGGCATGCTTTTAACCGAAACGCCGTCTTCTCTATTAACTCCCTCCTGCACTACACTGCTTTCTTCCGCGGCAAATGCAGGTACTGCAGGCATACAAAGCCCGGCAGGCATGGAGATAGACAGCGCCATGGCAAGAAATTTTGCCGAAATGTCTTTTCTCATCATAATCTGTAAGTTCCTCCTTGTTTTGAAATTTTATTAAAAGCCGTTTTCAACGGCGATTAATCTTCCGTTATCTTTTTTGATTAGTAAAAACTAACCCAAAATCTGACTACTGCTCAAATTCCAATCCATATACACACTGCTATGAAGATTCCACTGCGGACCACTGTGAACCAAGCCTCGTTGCCCCTCAATCCCTCCTCGCCCTGGCAATGGATGTTCTGTTTCGGACAGGTATCCACGCATTTCTGGCACTGGAAGCAGTCTCCCGGTGTTTCATAGGAGCCGTCTGCGGGAAGCTGGATATCCGAAGGACACCTGCCTGTACACGCCGAGCATCTGGGAGCGCATGTTTCCCGGTTCCTACTCAGGGAAAATACCGGCAGCACTGGCAGCATGGAAAATACTGCCCCCATGGGACATAAGAAGCGGCAGAAAAACCGTTCCTGCACACACATGCCCGCCAAAATCAACAACAATATGACAAGTCCTGGTAGATACCCGGCGAGCCGGAAATTCCCTCCCCGGATCATGGAAAACACATCCCAGGGGCTGCTGCCCCGAAGCTTTGGGTAAACCCCCAGAAAACACAGTACAGCAATCACTGCCAGAACAAAGTATTTCAGAGACGACAGGCCTGCGCACCATTTCCCGTTTAATTTCAGCGGCTTTTTCCTGCACTTTCTGCAAATCCGGCAGTACACTCCATGAACAAAATCCCCCAGACTTCCAAACGCGCAGGCAAATCCGCAGAAAAACCGGCCGAATACAATGGTAAAACCGCACAATCCGGACAGAGCCGCCGTAAACCCAGTCCATTCCACCTTCTCTCCTGCCCCCAGCTGAACGGCTATATACTTCACACCGCCGAAAGCCGCGGTAAACGCTGAGGAAAAAAGCAGGAAACAAATCAGCTGAATCCCTGCCCTGAGCCATATATGAAGCTTTTTCCTATGTCTTGCCGTGAGATTCCCTATATGAAACTTCTTCCTCTCCATGTCACTTCTCCGCCTTCTCAAGTGCCTGCATTGCCGCATCTTTCAAGCCCTGGGAACTGAAAGTGGCTCCGCTTATGGTATCCACCTCCGGGGACTGAGCCTCCAGCATGGCTGGCAATATGGCCTCTGCCATAGACAGATACGTCTGGTCTTCCTTTTCTGCCGACAAAACCTCTATCTGGGCCAGCTTTCCCCCTTCCACTGTCACTTTCACCGAGACAGGCCCGCCGAATCCCCGGGCCTCCCCCTCCCATTCCCCGTCTGCGTAAACGCCGTCCGTCTCTGCCTCTTCTTCTGTTTCCCCTTCCGCCTGCGTGCCTGGGCTGCTCCGGAGAAATTCTTCCATCGCTTCCACCCGGGCATTCAGCCGGGCGATTTCGTCCTCCTTTTCCCTAGCCGCCAGAACTCCGTCATAACCTGCCAGCACACAGACCACTCCCAGCAGGCTGCCTGCCTTTATCCCAAATCCTTTCATCTTTTGACTTCCTTACTTTCCATTCTGTGCCTTCAGAAGCGCCTGCCTGCATGCCTCGATGATGGCACGGGAGGAACAGGTGGCGTGGGATACGGTATCTATCCCCTCCGCGCTGTTCTTCTCCACAATCTGGCTCACAATCCCCGGCGAAGAAGAACTTCCATTGGCCGCCCGGTTCACATAAGAATCATTATCCGCAGCGTCGTCCCCATAGTCTCCATAAATATTCCGTATGGCGGTAATCTTTCCCTCTGACACGACAACCGTAAGATTCAGATTATACGGGTCAAAATCCCAGTATTCATCTGGCGAGCAAAGGGCCGACGCCGTATAGAGGCCGTCTTTATAACCTGTCCCCGGCGTCTCAGACGGCGATGGAGTTTCCGGCGCCGCAGGTGTCCCTGCAGCTGGCGGGGTGCCTGTGGCCGGGGGAGTACCTGTGGCTGACGGCGTGCCTGCAGCTGCCGCTTTCAGGGCATTTTTCACGGCCTCCAGAATCCCTCTGGAACTGTAGGTAGCCCCGGACACAGCGTCTATGTCCACACTCTGATTTTTCACAATCTGATCCACCAGTGTTTTTGCCCGGTTGAAGAACCCATCGTCCTCATCCCTGTGTTCCGTCACCACTACACTTGCAATGGCTTTCTTTTTTATCTGTACTTCCACCGTAATTTTCCCCCCGAAACCTTCTCCTGTTCCCGTGTAAGTGCCGTCGGGATAAGGAAACAGCCCCTGCGCCGCTCCGGGAGAAACCGTGGGCGTTTTCGTGGGTGACGGGGTACTTTTGGAGACGGCCGCCTTTGCCAGAGCGTTTCTCACAGCCTCAATAATCCCTGTGGAGCTGTAGGTAGCACCAGACACGGCATCCACATTGGTACTCTGTTTTTCACAGATGGTTTTCAGCAGTGCTTTCGCTTTCCTGATATATTCCTCACCGTCACTGCTGCTGACAATCTGGATTTTTTTGATCTTCCCTTTGGCAACCTTTACTTTTACCGTAAGCTCTCCCCCAAACCCGGTTCCTGTCCCGGTATAGGTTCCGTCTTTATACGCTTTGGGCTCTTTCACTTTCTTTACCGGTTCAGGAGATGCCGTGGGAGTACTTCCCCCCTGCTGTCCCTCCGTGGGGCTTTTCGCACCGCTGAGGGCATTTTTCACCGCATTGATAATCCCGTTGGAACTGTAAGTGGCCCCGGACACGGCATCCACCTCCAGCTGCTGAGACGAAAGAATGCTGCTGACCACGCCTTCCCTGGCCCTTCCAAAGAAAGATTCATCATCTGAATGGCTTAAAATATCTATGGCCGTAATGGTCTTGTCTTTTACTGTCACGGAAACCCTCACCTCTCCGGAAAAGCCAGGGGCACTCCCCTCATAGGTGCCGTCCGCATAGGGAAGATTCCCCTGCCCAATTACCCCAGAGCCCTGGGTTTTTGTCTGGCTTCCAGACGGGGCAGTGCTCTTTGGTGTTTCACTGCTTCCCGCATCTTCTTTCAGCGCATTTTTCACCGCCTGTATAATCCCCTTGGAGCTGTAAGTGGCTCCGGTCACCGTATCCACCTCTGTGGTCTGGCCGGCTAACATGCTGCCGACCACGCCCTCCTTTGCCCTGTTGAAGAAAGCCTCGTCATCTGAATGGCTGAGTATATCAACGGCCTCAATGGATTGATTCTTAATGTTTACAGCAGCCTTTATCTCTCCACGATACCCTGTTCCGGTTCCTTCATAGATTCCGTCTGCCAGCTGAAAAGACCCTTTTGATTGTTCTTTTCTTGATTTCTTTTCTTCCGGCTTCCCGGTGTCTGCAGGCTTCCCAGTCTCCTTAGGCTGTTGAACCGTTTTATTCACATCATCCCCCTGCGCCGCCAGTCCCCTTGAGCCGGGAATCCTGAATTCCTCTGCCCCGTACGCCGGAACCGTATAACTGCCAAGGCCTGCCGCCGCTCCTGCGGCCACCCCGCCCACAGCCAGCACAGGAGCCAGCGTGGGAAGGATTTTCCATATCTTTTTCATTTCTTTCACTACTTTCCTTCAATCACTGTAATCTCATAGTCTGACGTGAAATGCTCCGCAATGCCTTTTGTCACATACAATCCGCCTTCTTTTGACATGAGAACCATCTCAAATTCCTCCTGGTGCTCTCTCCAATATGCACTTGCTTTCTCCAGTCCCATAACAAAAAACGACGTGGACAATCCGTCCGCCAGAGTCCCGTCCGGACTGACAATGGTCACAGATTCCAGACCGCTGTCTGCCGGATATCCCGTCCGTGGATCAATAATGTGATGATAGGTAGTTCCATCCTTTTCAAAACAGCGCTCATATCCGCCGGAAGTCACCACCGCACAATCCTCAATGGAGAGAATACCTGCATATCTTTCTGTATTCTCCGGATGCAGAATGGAAACCCGCCACAGACTGCCGTCAGTCTTCGTTCCCAGCGCCTGCACATTTCCTCCCAGATTCACAAGCCCGCTCTTCACCCCGTATTCCCGGAAAATCTCCATAATCCGGTTGGATGTATACCCTTTGGCGATGCCGCCCAGATCAATCTCCATCCCCTCCCGGCCAAAAGAAATCTGCGCCAGATCCCTGTCGAACTTAATCTTTCTGGCATTCGTTAAAGACAGGAGCTGTGTCAGTTCTTCCTGAGAGGGAACCCGATAACTGCCATCTGTAAATCCCCAGGCCCTCATCACTGGATACACCGCAATATTAAAAATCCCCTTCGTTTCCTGATACAATTCCAGAGAACGTTCTGTCAAAGCCGCCGTATCCTTGGACAACGTTCCCCTGCCCTCTCTATTTACCTTTGAGAGTTCACTTTCACTATCGCCTGTGGATAGCAGCCCCTCAAGCCGCTGAATCTCCACTGCCGCCGCGTCCACTGCCTCCCGGGCCCGGTCTCCGTAAGCCGCCAGAGTCATGTAGGTATCCATGGCAAATAATTCTTTCACAGCCTCCTGGTCATCCGGGCTTTCCTGGTTTTTCCATGGAGCCTTGCCTGCCTGTGTCTCCTGCGCCGCCTCCCCGGCCTGGCCGTCTGTATTTTCAGCAGCCCCGGAAACTTTCGCCTGAATACCGCAGCCGCTTAACAGCAGAATCACTGCTGACCACACGCACAGATATTTCCCTGCATCTGACCAAAAACATTTTTTGTGGTTAGTCCTTTCTAACATGCGTATAGTCTACCACAATCCAAATCTCTCTGTCAAACCCTTCAGATGATAACATTTCTCATTTTCTATAACACTATTTTCAGTATTCCGGGACAGTTTCCCTGCTTGAGCTAATGACAGCAAAGCGCCTGGAGCACACATTCAAACTGCTCCAGGCGCCGCACCCCCCTTATTTCTTTTTCACAGCCAGCCACAATTCCCAGTAATAATCCGGATCTGTGGCATTGGCGGACGGATATGCCTCAATCTCCACCCCGCTGGGCTGATATTCGCTGTTTAAAAAGAATTCCTCAAAGATATACTTATATACCTTCTGGAACGCCTCCGGCATGGCTCCCCTGCACGGAAATACCGCGTAAGACGCCGCTGGAAGTGATACCACCTCAAGGTCCTCATCTGTCACGGGTTCCCCGTTATAATGGCATCCAATCCCATAGGGAAAGTCCTCATCCCCCGGCAGGTACTCCAGCGCGATTCCGATAATAGAATCTTTAAACACATTATCCCTATGCACATAACGGGTAATTCTGTCAATGGTTCCGTCAGCCGTACATTGTCCCCAGAATGCTGTGATTTCCTGTCCGTTAATCTCCTTATTCTTCGTAAAACGCTTCCGCTTTACCAGAACATCAAACGCATCCTTCTTCTCGATCCTGTAATCCATTTTTGTCCCTCCACTGACTATTAGTTTTACGGAAAGCCGTGAAAATGACTTGATTACAGCGCCTTTCTTCGCTTGGGTGGGTGTACACCCGTGAAATCTGGTGAATGCCCTGGAAAAACTCTCCGGCGTGTCGTATCCATACTTCATGGCAATATCAATCACCTTGGCATTCTCCGCCGCAAGCTCCCTGCCGGCAAGGGCCAGCCTGCGGAACCTTACATAATCCCCAAGGGTAAAACCACAGACCACAGAAAATACCCTCTGAAAATGAAAGCTGGAAGAATACGCACATTTTGCTGCTTCCTCATAATTCACAGGTTCTGTTATATGGTCTTCTACATAGTCAATCGCCTGGCTGATCCCCGTAATCCAGTCCATCTTCTGCCTCTCCTTCATCCATTTCGTCACCCGGGCCCGGGCTTTGTTTTGATTTTTCTCCAAACCCGCGGCGTTTGAAGCAGTTTTGTAATGATCATTTACGAACCCAGTATAACAGAGCGCGCAAAGTATTTCATGACTCTCAGTGCGCAGGGGTGTCAGCATTTACCATCAATCGGAGGCTTTAAAATTATAAATCGGCTTCATGATTTCAATCACATCCACCGAATCCCGGATGACCCCTATGATATCATCCAGTGACTTATATGCCGACGGCGCCTCATCCAGCGTATTCTCATTCACCGATGTGGTATAAATTCCCTCCATGGCCGCCTCATAATCTTCCATACTCAGAGATGCCTTGGCCTTCTTCCTGGACATCACACGTCCCGCGCCGTGGGGCGCAGAATAATTCCACTCCTGATTTCCCTTTCCCACTGCCAGCACACTGCCGTCTCTCATGTTAATGGGTATCAGCACTTTCTCTCCGTCATGGGCCGCAATGGCACCTTTTCGAAGAATCATTTCTTCTGTGTCAATATAATTGTGGATGGTATGAAATCCTCCCTCTCCGGAAAGTCCTGTCCTCTCAAGCAGAATCTCCGCAATCAATTCCCGGTTTCTGACCGCGAACTCCTGGCAGATTTCCACATCGTGGAGATAATCCTCAAAATAACTGCCGTACACATAACAGAGGTCCTCTGGAACACTCAATGGTTTGTGTTTCCAGTGGAGTTCCAAAAGTGCCTGCTGGATCTCCTTCCTCCGCCCGGCAGCTTTGTATTGCGCAATCAGAGCATCCTTCTTTTTAAAATACTCCTCCTTGCCCTGATTCAGCTCCACCGCCAGCTTTTGATAAATCTCCGCTGTCTGTTTTCCCAGATTCCGGCTCCCCGTATGAATCACAAGATAATTTGTCCCGTCCGATGCGCGGTCGATCTCGATAAAATGATTGCCTCCGCCAAGGGTTCCCAGACTCCTCTCAATCCACTTGGTCCTCTCCAGAGAACGGTAACAGCGAAGCTCTGTTAAAGGAAATCTCTCCTGCCGTCCCTCCCACGCCCGCATTCCGGAAGGCACAAAATGGCAGGCCGCATCAAACCGCTCCAGATCAATCTCCTGTTTTCCCAGATTCACTGTATACATACCGCATCCAATATCCACGCCCACTACGTTGGGAACCGCTTTGTCTTTAACCGTCATGGTGGTTCCGATGGTGCAGCCCTTGCCTGCATGCACATCCGGCATAATCCTCACCTGACAGTCCTTCGTAAACTCCTGGTCACACATCCTGCGGATCTGCTCCACGGCTTCTTCCTCGATGATATTTGCGTAACAGATGGCTGTTGTAACCGCTCCTTTAATTTCCAGCATGGTTTTCCTCCTTTCTTCTATCATGTACTCTCGGAAGTCCCTTTTTGCCTGGTTTTATGAGATGCTCTTTAGTCAGAACTTCTATGTGCGCCCTTCTGGCCGCTTTTTTGGCAGCACTCTATCATTTAAGGGCAGGTATTACCTGCCCTTGTGCTTTACTCTATCTTTTGATGTTTCTTTTCATACTACGGCTCTGGCTCTTTCCCTGCCTGTGGCTGTAAGCCGCTACTTCAAAAGCTGTATCGAACCGATAACCGGAATCTCAGCATATTTTCCCGTGCACACATTAATAACTCCCCAGATAGAAAATACCAGAAACACCAGATTCAGAATATCCAGCGCCCCTCCCATCAAGCCAAAACCCCAGAATGGCCACCCCCATTCCTGTAACATGTGCATCCCTCTGCTGACAGCCTGGCAGATGATCTCACCCAGCAGAAGCACCAGACCCTGGTTGGCATGAAACCGGGCAAAAGGAGATTCTCTGCTTAGAAACAAAGGCAGAAGCACCAGCACCCCAAAATAAGAACACGCCGCCAGGACTTTGTTTTTCTGTATATCCACCACTTCATCTGACACCTGACCCTGACAGCCATAATTCATGTTTTCCTGAAAGCCGTAGTTCATTCCATCCTGATAATAACTCTGACTGTAACTCTCATGGGTGATTCTTTCCCCGCATCCAGGACAGTATCTCATTCCATCCTGAACGGGACTTCCACATTTTGGACAACAATTCATTGTATCACTTCCCTGTATTTTATAATGATGTTTCGATACGTTTCAGTATATTCTTTTTTGGGTGGTTTGTAAAGTTTAATCAATCGCGATACATTACACCACTAATTTTTTAAAATCTGTTTTGCTAATTTTTATTCCACTTGCTGCCAAACGAACCGATCTATCATAATAAATCTTATTTAATACATTCTCTTTTTCTGATTCAACGCCATAATGCAAAAGTCTATGACATATAGGACAGAGACAAATAATATTTGCATATATATCTAAGCTTTTAGAAAACTTATCCTGATGCTTCATTGGAAGAGCATGATGTCCCTCCATATACGGATGCCCTGTACTTTTTGCCGTGAATGTGTTGTGCTTAGGGTCTATCTCACATTGATATCCTGCTGATTCTATTGACTGGATTTTTATAATTGTAGATCTTTTCCAAACTTCCATTGTATATGTTTGTTTTTCCGCAACAGGCACTTCTATATCCATGACGCCAATCTGCTGGTGAATATTAGAAAATCCCTGTCCACTGGCAAACTTATAATAATTATTAAACCCAGCACTATACATCTGATGACCACGCTTATCGAGAGCCACAAAACCAGGATCATTATACAAATAAGTTCTAATCATCTCCAATTCACTAAGCTCCTGTATTTCATACACAGTCTGCTGCAATTTTCCTTTCTCCACCAGACGCTTTGATATATATCGCAGCGCCTCCTGGTAATGCTTTACTGTAGAATCAGAAACCTTTCGTATCTCCTTCAAATATCTTACATAATATGTCATGAGCGCATATTCATCCATACAACAGTCCCTTTACTTTGTAATGCCACCTATTCTCTTGGCACTTTCATATATCCTTCACAACTTGTATCGTCCTCTCTGCCAATGGCAATTCTACAGCCTATTGTATTCCTTGTAAGGAATATTTTCAAGTTTTTTAGAAATCTCTCAATATCCATCAACAGAAACAGAAACCCAAACACCAAAATCCCAAAAAAATAATTTACAAACAAATAAATATATGATACTCTAATACTACTAATCCGATGGGGCAAGCCCATCAACAAGCCAAACACAATGACGAAGAGAGTACATCCGTGGAGATACCACAGAGAATTCCCACAACGGAGAAGCATCCTGCTGTCTCCTGGAGCTGAGAGGGGATGTATGGATACCGATGGAACATGGCTTCTGAGAGGCGCACCGAACCACAGGCTTCTGGTAAGGCTGCGACAGGATTCGCCTGTTATAGCGATAGGGTATTACTGTACCCGATAAGGTCTGCACTGTGAGGTGCAGATGAATGGAAGTGGTAACACGGTATGAATCGTCTTCCTCCGAATTTTGGAGGGAAGGCGTTTTTTTATCGTATAAGAAGCAGTATTCTTTCTTAATCCAGCTCTTTTCGGGCATATGATAGGACAATCTAAATAAGAATAGGAGAATAATTTATGAGCAAAGGAAAATTTTACATGACAACGGCTATTGCCTATACATCGGGCAAGCCCCATATCGGCAACACTTATGAGGCAGTTCTTGCCGACAGCATCGCCCGCTTTAAAAGACAGCAGGGATACGACGTATTTTTCCAGACAGGAACCGATGAGCACGGCCAGAAGGTAGAGCTGAAAGCGGCCGATGCCGGCGTCACCCCCAAAGAATTTGTAGACAGTGTGGCGGGAGAAATCAAGCGCATCTGGGATTTGATGGACACCTCTTATGACAAATTCATCCGCACCACTGACGAAGACCATGAAAAGCAGGTACAGAAAATTTTCAAGAAACTTTATGACCAGGGTGATATTTACAAGGGATATTACGAGGGTCTGTACTGTACCCCCTGTGAATCCTTTTTCACGGAGTCTCAGCTGAAAGACGGGAAATGCCCGGACTGCGGCAGGGAAGTGATTCCAGCCAAGGAGGAAGCCTATTTCTTCAAAATGAGCAAATACGCGGACAGGCTCATCGAACACATTAACAGCCATCCGGAATTCATCCAGCCTGTGTCCCGGAAAAACGAGATCATGAATAACTTCCTGCTGCCCGGGCTTCAGGATCTGTGTGTCTCCCGTACTTCCTTCAAATGGGGCATCCAGGTGCCTTTTGACACTGATCATGTGATTTACGTGTGGCTGGACGCGCTCACCAACTACATCACAGGTATCGGTTATGACTGCGATGGGCCGGACACAGAACAGTTTAAGAAAAATTGGCCCGCAGAACTTCATTTAATTGGAAAAGACATTATCCGTTTCCACACCATCTACTGGCCCATATTCCTGATGGCGCTGGATCTGCCGCTGCCCAGGCAGATATTCGGCCATCCCTGGCTACTCCAGGGCGAGGGAAAGATGAGCAAGTCAAAGGGTAATGTATTATATGCAGACGAACTGGCTGATTTCTTCGGGGTAGACGCTGTACGCTTCTTTGTCCTTCACGAAATGCCTTTTGAAAATGACGGAGTGATTACCTGGGAGCTGATGGTGGAACGGATGAATTCCGAGCTTGCCAACACCCTGGGCAATCTGGTCAACCGCACACTCTCCATGTCCAACAAATTTTTCGGCGGCGTAGTTACCAACACTCAGGTAAGCGAGCCGGTGGATGACGACCTGAAAGCAGTTGCTGTCTCCACAGTGGGAAAAGTCACTGCCAAGATGGAAGACCTGCGGGTGGCAGATGCTATAACAGAGATTTTCACCTTGTTCAAACGCTGCAATAAATATATTGATGAGACTATGCCCTGGGCCCTGGCAAAAGACCCGGACAAGAAAGACCGTCTGGCTGAAGTGCTCTACAATCTGGCTGAGGGTATTTACATGGGCACCGCTTTACTGGAGTCTTTCATGCCCAAGACTGCCCAGAGGATTTTAAAACAGCTGCAGGTAGAGAAGCGCGGCCTGGATACACTGGAGACATTCGGCCTTTATCCTTCCGGAAACCGGGTGACCGACAAACCGGAAATCCTTTTCGCCCGCCAGGATATCAAAGAAGTGCTGCAGAAGGTGGAAGAACTCCATCCGCCCAAGGCAGAAGAAACCCACGGCCCGGTTGTGGACCTGGAACCAAAACCGGAGATTACTTTTGATGATTTTGAAAAGCTGCAGTTCCAGGTTGGGGAAATCATTGCCTGCGAGGCTGTGAAGAAATCGCGGAAGCTGCTGTGTTCTCAGGTGCGTATCGGCAGCCAGGTAAGGCAGATTGTCTCAGGTATTAAATCTGACTACACTCCAGAAGAAATGGTGGGGAAGAAGGTTATGGTGGTGACAAACTTAAAACCAGCCAAACTGGCCGGTATTATGTCAGAAGGCATGATTCTGTGTGCGGAAGATGCAGACGGCCATCTGGCGCTACTGACACCGGACAGAGAAATGCCTGCAGGGGCAGAAATCTGCTAAGAGAGAACCTAGTGCTCCATTCCATAGAGAAGCCCCTGGGAATACATCCCAGGGGCTTCTTTTTTATATTGAAATATTTACTTTGTCAGCAGCATCATAATCTCATTGCTGCGTGCAATAAACTTAGTCATTGCCTCAGGTGCCAGCGGTTTATGGCTGATCATAGCCAGGTCATACAGCTGCTGGCAGAGCATCTGCACATGCTCGGATTCCTGATTTGCAGCCAGATACTGAACCAGCTGGTTCTTTGCGTTGAGCACCAGTGTTTCTTTTCCGCCGAACATGTTGGGGTCCATGCCCCCCATTCCGCCCATGCTGTACATCTTCATCATTTCCTGCATACGGCGGCTGTCTTCTTCCAATGTCATCATGGAAGATACGTTTTCATTTTTCAGATTCTCCACTTTCACATTCAGAGACTCATTGTCCAGCTGTTTCCGGAACAGCTCAGTGAGGGCCTTTGCCGTCTCCTCATCTGCATCGGCTTCCACCACTGCCTCTGTCATATCGGCATCAATGCGCTGGAATTTAATTTTGTCATTGAGGCGTTCCATATGGGAGATAAACGCATTATCAATGTTGTGCTGCAGATGCACCGCATCCAGCCCCTGCTCCCGGAACAGATTAATATACTGGCTCTGCTGTACCGGGTCTGTCACATAGAAGATTGTGGTTTTCTTCGGCTCCTTGCCTTCGTCCTCCCCGGCATCATCCCCCTGGGCATCTTCCTTAGCTGCGCCATCCTCCTGAGGCTTGTCCTCTTTCGTAATATCCTCAGACTCAGCCTCCTTATCCTCAGGCTCTTTATTTTCCTCAATGCAGTCTTTCAGAGTGAGGTATTTATCATCCAGGTTCTTGAACAGAATGTAATCCATCATACGCTCAGAGAACTTGTCGTCTTTAATACAACCGAATTTGATAAAGGGACTGATATCATCCCAGTAAGACTCATAGTCTTCCCGTTTTGTCTTACACATACCAGTGAGCTTATCTGCCACTTTCTTAGTAATGTATTCTGAGATCTTCTTCACAAATCCATCATTCTGCAGGGCGCTTCTGGACACATTCAAAGGCAGGTCCGGACAGTCAATCACTCCTTTAAGCAGCATCAAAAATTCAGGAATCACTTCCTTAATATTATCCGCAATAAATACCTGGTTATTGTACAGCTTAATGGTTCCCTCAATGGAGTCATACTCCGTATTGATTTTCGGGAAATACAGAATACCTTTCAAGTTAAAGGGATAGTCCATATTCAGATGAATCCAGAACAGCGGCTCCTTGAAGTCCATAAATACCTTCCGGTAAAACTCTTTATAATCCTCATCTTTGCACTCATTGGGATGTTTATTCCACAATGGCTCCGGATCGCTGAGAGAAACCGGACGTTTGTTAATCTTCACCCTGTCCCTGGCCGGAGAGATCTCTACTACTTCTTTCTCTCCTTTATCATTTTCCTTTTCCTCTGTCTTGGCTTCTTCATGGATATGTTCTACTACAACATCGTCATCCTGCAGGTCTTCTTCGTCAATGGTCTCATATTCCTGTTCTGCATTTGCCTTGCTCAGATAGATGTTCACCGGCATAAATGAGCAGTACTTCTCGATAATCTCCCTTGCCCGGTATTCGTTGGCAAATTCCACACTGGATTCCCCGAGGAACAGAGTAATCTCTGTACCTACTGTATTTTTATTGCCTTCTGAGATCTCATATTCTGTGCCCCCGTCACAGGTCCAGTGCACTGGCTTAGCCCCTTCTTTATAGGAAAGAGTATCAATGTGCACCACATCCGCTACCATAAATGCCGAATAAAAGCCCAGTCCAAAGTGGCCGATCATCTGGTCATCTGTAGTCTTGTCCTTATATTTTTCCAAAAATTCTGTGGCACCGGAAAAGGCAATCTGCGTGATGTATTCTTCCACCTCATCCGCATCCATACCGATACCATTATCAATAAACTTCAGGCTCTTTTCTTCCGGATTTACAATCACATCAATTTTTGCCTTATAGTCATCCGGGAACTGGTATTCCCCCATAATTTCCAGTTTTTTCAGCTTGGTAATGGCATCACAGCCATTGGATACCATCTCTCTGAAAAAAATGTCATGGTCTGAATAAAGCCATTTTTTGATAATCGGAAATATGTTTTCACTATTAATCGATAAATTTCCTTTTTTTGCCGCCATTCCTGTTCACTCCTTTATTTTTATAGTATAATCAGCCCGTCAAAAGGTCTCATTTCTTCCTTAGGGAGTATTGTAATACCAGCAAAACGAAAAGTCAAGGAAAAATTAGCACTCTTTTTATGTGAGTGCTGATAAAGCGTCATTCTTATAAACAGCGGGGTCAGGAAATACCGGCTTTTGGTATCTTCTGCTTTCTCAGCTGAAGCCGTCTCTCGGCGCCAAGCCATTCTTCCCGCTCCTCCTCAGACTCAATCTGAAGTCCCGGCACTTCCACCGGAGTGCCGTTTTCGTCCACGGCCACCATCACAAGGTACGCCCTGTTAATGATCTGCCGTTTTCCCTGATAATCTTCTATATAAGTGTCCACCCGGACTTCCATGGAAGTCCGGCCCACATAAGTCACTCTGCCTGCCAGCACAATCATATCATTCTGATAAGCACCCGCCTTAAATTCCAGACTGTCAACAGCGGCTGTGGTTATCATCTTTCCCGAATGCCTTCTGCTGACAATCCCCGCCATCTCGTCGATCCACTGCATCAGACAGCCGCCGTACAGCCTGCCCTGAGGGTTGATGTGTCGGGGACGTATGATATAAACCTGCTCAGTTGCTGAATCCTGAACCTTTTTTGCGTGATCTTTATGGCTCATAATCCAAAACTCCTCTTTGCTGTTCTATTTTCATTTACTTTTTATTCCACTGATAGAACTCTTTCAATTCTGCCTTCACATCATCCGGCAGCTGTGCCTTCTTAACTCCCCGGACTGCCCCCTCCAGGGCCAGCAGCCGGTGGATATCGGTAGTTTTGACAGTTCTCCCATGCCGCAGTTCCTTTCTCTTTCAGTTTTCGCATCTTTTCGTCATTTATGCAGGAACTGCCGCAGCACACTCATAAGCAGTTCCATATCAATGGGTTTGGCAATATGGGCGTTCATACCGCTTTTAAGCGCCGCCTCCTTATCCTCTTCCATGGCATTTGCGGTCATAGCGATAATGGGCAGGGTTTTCACATCCTCCCTCTGCATGGCCCGGATTGCTTTTGTAGCCTCGTATCCGTTCATAACCGGCATCTGGACATCCATCAGCACTGCATGATAATACCCTTCTTGAGAGCTTTCTATCATAGCCACCGCATCGGTTCCGTCCGGTGCAGATTCAATCAAAAAACCTGCTTCTTCCAGAATAACCTCCGCAATTTCCCGGTTCAGCTCATTATCTTCCACCAAAAGGAGTCTTTTGCCGCTGTAATCAATCTGTGTCCAGACAGTCCCTGGTTCCGGCTGGCTGTGGTCTCCGATATTATTGGCTGCCAGCAGCGCTGCTTTTAAGTCAGACATAAAAAGCGGTTTGGCGCAGAACGCGGTAACACCCGCCGCTTTCGCCTCATCCTCAATATCAGCCCAGTCATACGCAGTGAGAATAATAATAGGCGCGTCCTGCCCCACCACACTGCGGATTTTTCTTGCTGTTTCAATTCCGCTGGTCTCTGGCATCTGCCAGTCAATAATATAAGTATGGTAAGGGTCTCCATCTTCATAAGCAGATTTGGCACGGTATGCCGCCTCCCTGCCGGATGTGGTCCATTCCGAGCGCAGTCCAATGCTCTTTAACATTTTGCTCACGCTGTCACACACATTCAGGTCATCGTCCACAACCAGAGAGCGCAGACCTTCCAGCTCTTTAATCTGCTCCGCTGTTTTTTCTATATCCTGAAGCTGCAGCGGAAGTTTTACCGTGAAAGCGCTCCCTTTTCCGACTTCGCTTTCTACTGTGATTTCTCCTCCCATCATATCAACGATGTTCTTGGTGATTGCCATGCCCAGTCCCGCGCCCTGTATACTGCTTTTTGTCACAGTGGTTTCCCGCTCAAAAGGCTCAAAAATATGTTTCACAAACTCCTGGGACATTCCAATCCCATTGTCCTTAATGGTAAAAACGTAATCACCCCACCCATGTTTGTAGGTGGTGTGCTGGGTGATGCGGAAAGTCACCGTCCCGCCTGCCGGAGTATATTTGACCGCATTCCCCATCAGATTGATAAATATCTGATTCAGCTTCAGCGGGTCCGCAATCACATCCTCATTGGCCACCCCAAACGTATCTATGAACATCTCCAGCTGCTTGGACTTCACCTGGGGCTGGATGATATTTACTAAATTGTGCATCAACTCAGGAATATTGCATTCCTGATTATGTATCTGCATCTTCCCGCTCTCAATACGGCTCATATCCAGGATATCATTGATCAATCCCAGCAGATGGTTGCTGGATGAGAGGATTTTCTGCAGACATTCTCTCACCTGGTCCGTACGCTCCATATGGCTGGCCGCGATGGTGGCAAAGCCGATAATCGCATTCATAGGCGTACGTATATCATGGCTCATATTAGACAGGAACGTAGTCTTTGCCTGATTGGCATGCTGTGCCTGCATCAGAGCATCCTGCAGCGCCTGCGTCTGTTCCCGCTGTTTTCTGACCTGCTCTGTGATATCCCGTGATACCACCATAGCGATAAGATCTCCCGTATCTTCGTCACAAGTCATAGTAAAGGACTGGCGGACACACAGAGGCTCCTTTTCCTCTATCCCGCCCCAATAATCCACATCCACTTCCATATTCCCCTGCTCATACTGGTCTTTCAGATAATCCACATTTACAGCCCTGCAGTAATCCTCCTGTGATTCCGGCAGAACAAACTGCATCCACCGCTCAAAGCATTCAGAAGCTTTGCACGGCGCAGACAGCCCTGCCCGTTCCAGAAGGGAGATATTTTTCTCATCACTTACGAAGACAATATCCTGCTCAATCCGGTCTTTCGTCAGATTACATTCGAATGCGCTGAAAGAGTTAGACATAATGGCGATTCTGTACTGCCTTTCCTTCCGGTTCAATACAGCCCGCTCCCGCTGCTCGCGCATTTCTTTCAACTTCAGCTCTGTGACATTCTGGCGTACATATAAAACCCTGACAGGCTTTCCTTCCTTACGTTCCAGACACACCACAATCAACTGTTCCCATTCTTCTTTCCCATAGCGGGAAACGTGACACTCATGAACAACAGAATCCTTTGTGCTGAGATTCTCTCTGAGGATATCAATCCGGCCGAAATGATAAAACGCCTCTTTATCCTCTTCCCCGATAATCTCTTCTCCATGAAGCCTGATAACCTCACTGTACACACCCTCTTTAGGAATGCGGGTGTTCAACGGCCCCTTTCCCGCCACATAGGAGTAGCTGTCATTTTCCAGATCCGCAATCAGATAACGCGATGAAAAAAGGATGTTCACACCCCGGAGCACATCGCTGATTATTTTATTCTCTGTTTCCAGTTTCTTCCGCTGTCTTCCCCCTCGGATTGCCAGAAAAGCAATATAAATCATAAACAGAACCAGTAAACAGATTTCCAATCTCACACCCGCTAGATTCGCTCTGTTTACCATTGCCTGAGTGACATTTTGGGGAAATGCCTGTACAAGAACATACTCGTAGTCTGGCAGATTGATGACACAGAGATTGTCTGTTTTACAGCCCTCCTCACACAAAAGAGCTGCCTGCCCACCGTCATCGAACACACTTTGTACAGTCCTGGCAGTTTGGGCATCAATAACTCCTGAATCGGTCAAAGATTCAATCAGGCCGACTCCATAGGGCTGATCTCCTGAACTGGCAATCACCTCTCCGTCCTGTGAACAGAGAAACACATCCGCGGCCTCGCCGAAATAACTGGAAGCAAGCATACTCCGCAGATAATCCTCAGCAAAATAAAGCCCTAAAAACATCCCTTCAATTTCTTTTCCTTTATATACCGGGGCGTAAAAGACCATCATAGGCTTCCCAGTAAGTCTTGACTCTTCCACAGTCTCAAGACCGCTTTCTCCCTGCATTCCCCGGATAAAATAATTCCGGTCGGAACTATCGTTTGTTTTTCCATCAGATGCAAGATTAACACCGTCTCCATTGGTAAAGCGGATACTGTCAAATGTGGTGTTTTTCTCAAGCTCCCTGAGTACCTGGGCATCAATCTCTGAACCGTTTCCTCTTGCGCTGACCAGATAGGCACAGTTCTGGAGACGCTGCAGCGCATTGTCAAATTCACTCTCAATGCGTTCTGCTGTCTGCCGCGCGCTATCCTCTGCATAGACCCTGTTCTGTTCCTGAATCCGTTCCATATTCTGCGTTGTGTAGATGTAAAATAAAACCAGGACAATAATCAGGAAAAAGAGTGCATAAATAATCGGCTGCCATGTTTTCTTATGTTGTCTCATCTAATTCGGCGCAATATACTCTGTGCGGCTTTAACCGTAAGAATCAATGCGCGCCATCACCTCCCCCTTTTTAATCAAACTATTTTCCTAAAATTATCCATTTATCCTTTTCTAAATCGTAAAGTTTTTTATAGTTTATCACATTCAGCTGTATTTTACTATCAAAAAAAGGCAAAGGAGGATGGATTACAATAAAAATGGTTCTGCAGAACGCGAACTGTTGGGGGGCTGGGAAAAGATACTGGTACTGGAACAGACGGGGCCGTAGTATCAACGCTTTGGATTATCTGGTGGAAATCCGGGGCTACAGTCTGGTGGATGCGGTGAACACGCTGACGGACAAAAGGGAACCGGGCGCTGACCCTCTCCGCCTGTACGCCGGGCGGTGATAAGTGCTTTTTCATCATGGGAAAACTGTGGAAGTAAAGAACTGAAAATAATTGAACAGGAATCTGATAACCAGCGCGGGGGCTTATGCTTCCGCCCGGAACGGAAGCTTACAGAAAAGCGGCACATAAGTATTGGGTCTCGAAGTGAGAAATTCCAACTTTCTTTAGTACATCCGCTTTGTCAGGAATATGCAAGAGGGAAGAAAAATTTACAGATAAAATGCGGCTGGGAATCAAGGATTAGGAAGTACCGGGGAATGAGACCGCTGTCGGAGATAAATCTTGGTTTTTCATCGGTATACGGATTGGGCGTATCCGGAAGATTGCTGGAATACCAGCATCAGCGAAGCTTCTTATTTCTTTTTATAACATTTCTCTTACCCGCTGGATTTTCCATCACTGCTTTTTTGCAGCCTGAAGCCTGATTACCTATCACATGGCTGCGGCTAATATTCCGCATTAACACCCCTGCACGGTCAGAACCATACGTCTTTGCTCTTTCGCCCGAATAAGCGCCAATTCCCGCTATGGTATTATTCTGTACTTTATTGAGTGAGCTGTCCTGCATATAGATGCCGGCATGTTTAGCATTATAAATTTTATTTTTTAGCACTGAACAATTCTTCCAATAGAGAAAATATATGGCTTCCCCTTTACAATCTTTAAATGTATTCTTCTCAACCGTTATATTTGTATAAGGATTCTTCTCTGCACCTTTGGCATAACTGTGGGAGCCCACACCTCTTGATACGTCGCTAAAAGTATTGCCTGTAATCAGCACATTGTGGCAGCCTTTTCCATTATACGGCGTACAATTTACCATAGCGGCTTTTGTGGCTACATCCAGCTGAAGTGCCTCTTTGGGCTGCACTTGAAGATATCTGCTGTTACCAGAAATTTTACAATTCTTAACTGTAAAGCCATTCATATCTGACACTTCAACTATATGGTTGTTTCGCTTACATTTCAATGTCATGCCAGACAGTACCATATTTTTTACATGGGAAAAGCGAAGCATCATCTCTCTTTTCTCCTTGCTCCCAGTCTGGCTGGACGCATCCCACACGCCGCCCTCTATTCTGACGTTCTGATAGGTCTTATTCGGTTCCGTCGCCATCACTCTTGACACATGGTCTGCAATGGTAATCTTTGCCCCTTTGGCATAAATCCAAATATTGCTTTTGATTGTAAGAACATGGGAAAGTACATACTCACCAGGAGGAATTACGATTTTATACTGACAGCTTTTACTGGCTTTTCTCCCTGCCATCTCCAGCGCATTCTGCAGGCTGCGCTGGAAATCCTCCTTATCCACCTGCACTTTCTTGACTTGTTTATAGGCAGGCAGTTTTGCACCTTTCCCGTTACTCCCCGCCGCAGACACGCATACCGGCATACCTATAAATAGAGCCATTGCACACAGCAATGTTATAATGCCTTTTCTATTCCTTGCCACTGCTATTTGTTTCATAAATTCGTTTCTCCCTTTTATTTATTTTAGGGTTTTATGTAACCCTTATACAGGATTCCGTAAAGATTCCCGCTTGCTAATCATCAGTGACAAAAAGCCTGCTGTTTGCGTCCAGCAGGCTTTTCATAGGCAAATGCCGAAATGAAGGATAAACTCAAAACTTTTTCAAATCCAATCTTCTGCACAGCATGTAGCGTAAGTATCTTTTTTACTATGACAGCAGTCTATCCTGCTTTTCTTTATTGACACTTGCCTTTTTACTATCGTACCAAAATTTATATTACATATTTTCCATACGCAAATGGATTTTTGTCATGGATGGATTCTCTAATAGCCGGACGTACTAAGAGAGAATCTGAAGGTATGCTGTCTTATGTAACAGAAAAGACGATGGCTAATTAACCCAAAGTCCTGACGCATATGTTGATGTCATCTCTCCCTCGCCATTGAAATTCGCTGTATGACCGCCGCTAATGGCATAATAGTACCCCGAAGGCACGATCACCTCTAAGACCTTCCAGAAATAACTTCCATTTGGCTTTTCAAAAGACCAATTTCGGTAATTTTCATAGTTCTTCCCATCTTTACTGCGAAGCAAATACAAATCAATAAACAGCCAGTCACAGACCCTATGAGCTGCCGTCTCACCCGAGATCCGAATTTTCATAGAATCAAGTTTCGTTAATGTCACTGCACCATAATTTAAGTAATTTCCTCTAGTCAAAATGGTACTCTTATCTGAGATCTCCGTAACATCCTTATACAAAGACATTTCGTTAGACGCACCATATACCAAAGTATCAGGCACAACCAAACTGCTCAGAACCAATGCTACCATACAAAATAAAGCCAGATTTTTATAAAATTTACGCTTCGGTTTCATTAGCGCTCCTCTTTTTACTACGCTTACGCTACATAATATATACGTTCTCAATTCCAAAATATAACGTTCAATACATAATACTTTTTATAATACTTATAAATTCACTCTCCTCAATTTTTCCGCTTAGTTGATAATATCCTTCCTGATACTCCCATTGTGCAACTAAAGTGACTCTCTCGTCATCCTTATCTCTTGCTTCCAGCACAATTACAGAAATCGTTCCCTTTTTTATATCTATTTTTTTCAATACTTTTCCCTGAAAATCTATCCCGTGAGTATCCGCTTTATTCCTATTAATCATCCGCAGATTTATAATGTTATCATCGTATTCATATTCGACTGTAGCAATAGCCTCTCCATATTGAATATTATATGCATCCTCTGTATCTAATTCTAATTTATACTGAAAAATAGGAATCGGAATACCTATTTTACCCTCCGCCTCCTGTCTATTATACTTTTCTCCCTGCCATTTTCCCATATCTTCAGCATCTCCTGCATTCCCTTTATCTAAAACAATTTCATCCCCAACCAAATACCGTATCTTATACATCAAATAAGATCTGTTTGCCTCACTGGTCATACTCGCCAGAAAAACACCTATAATGGTCACGAAAAAAAGAGCTGCCCATTTTCTAACCTGATATCTGCTTATCCCCACCTTCTTCTGCTGTGCTCCAGGTTCCCTTTTCTGTTCTTCTTTTTGTTCTTCTCTCTCCTTAATCCCCGCCTGTATGCGCCGGAACAATTCCTCACTATTCACCCGATTGGGGTCAAAAGAGCCGTCCTTGCTGAGGCTGTCTTCTATTTCCTGAGTCTCCCGGTCATATTCTTTTTTTATCCACTCATTCAATTTATCAAATTTAGTTTTTTTTCCCATTTAAGCTCCATCTCATCTTGACAATTTTTCTAAAGGGGTTCATTATGATTAGAGCGCGTTTGAAACACGTTCTAGAACATCAAAAGAACGAAATCTTTTGATCAATCCGTCATATAATTTATGAAAGTGTGTTTGAACATTCATTCACACTGCCTGCGCCCCCTCTTTGTGGACAAACGCAGACGCTCCTTTAGATATCTGCTCTGCTATTTTGACCAAACTGCGCAAATTCTTCGTAATATATGACAGCTTATTGCCTCAATTCTGACATAATGTCTGGCACTTTACTTCACACTCCAGAGTGTGCTTGAAAGTTTTAATATGCAGGCTGCCCGCCTGTTAGCGCGTGTTTTAAAAATCATCTACGCCGCCATGCGGTTGACATAAAGTATTTTTAAACACGTTCCAGGAATAAGATTCAGGAGGAAAATTATCTATGAAACATATTGTTCTAACTGGCGGCGGTACAGCCGGCCATGTGACCCCCAATATAGCCCTGATTCCACGGTTATCAGATTTAGGCTATCAAATTTCCTATATTGGCTCATTGGACGGAATAGAAAAAAAATTAATCGAAGAACTCAACATTCCATATTATGGTATCGAATCCGGCAAATTAAGGCGCTATTTTGATTGGAAGAATTTTTCCGATCCTTTCCGCGTGCTCAAAGGATATGTCCAAGCCCGTAAATTGCTGAAAAAGTTAAAGCCCGATCTCGTCTTCTCAAAAGGCGGATTTGTAACTGTTCCTGTGGTGATTGCCGCAAAACATCAGCACATCCCCGCCATTATACATGAATCCGATATGACGCCTGGACTGGCAAATAAGCTGGCCATTCCTTCTGCTGTTAAGGTATGCTGCAACTTTCCCGAAACAGTGGAGCATCTACCTGCTGAAAAAGCAGTACTCACAGGCAGCCCTATCCGTCAGGAGCTGTTACGGGGAAATGCAGAAAAAGCAATGGCGTTTTGCGGATTTTCCACCCGCAAGCCTGTAATTCTGGTCATGGGCGGAAGTCTGGGAGCCGCCTCTGTTAATGAAAATATCCGCAGGATACTCCCCAGCCTGCTGCCCGACTTTCACGTCATCCACCTGTGCGGAAAAGACAAATTAGATGCTTCATTAAAACAAACAGAAGGCTATGTTCAATTCGAATACATAAAGGATGAACTGGCCGACCTTTTTGCCATTTCCGACTTAATTATATCCCGTGCCGGTGCTAACGCAATCTGCGAAATTCTTGCTTTGCAAAAACCGAATCTGCTGATTCCCCTGCCAGCCAGGGCCAGCCGGGGCGACCAGATTCTCAATGCCCGTTCTTTTGAACGGCAGAAGTTCAGCATCGTACTGGAAGAAGATAATATCACCGAGAAAACACTATTATCCGCTATACGAAAACTGCACTCCCATCGGGACACTTATATTGATTCCATGAAGCAAAGTAATCTCATGGATTCTATTACACGCATCACCAATTTGTTTGAGGAAATCACATCTTCTCATAAGGAGCTGTAGAAAAATAACTGATACAGATTACCCAGGATATTTCTTCGAGTGTACAGGTCAAAAAACGCAGGAAATGCTGGCATCGCAAGGCTTTTCACCTGTGCAATCGGAGAAATAGATAAGTCAGGATAGGATATGTCAGTTATTTTCCCGCTGCTCCTTACTGATCCTTCTTAAGCCCCCCTATTTCAAAGCAGACAACAGTTCCTCCCGCATGGCATCTGACAGCTTTCCTGGTTTCCATCCCAATTTCACACTGTCATTTTTATATCTAGGTATAATATGCATATGAAAATGAAAAACCGTCTGACCTGCTGTCTCCCCGTTATTCTGCACCAGATTTAACCCGTCACACTCCAGTGCCTTTTCTATTTTAGATGCCATATTCTTAGCCAGAACCAAAGCCTTAGACGCTGTTTCATCCGGCAGATCGTAAAGATTTTCCGCATGTTTTTTAGGTAATATCAACGTATGTCCTTTACTGGCCGGATTCACATCCAGAATCACACGAAAGTCATTGTCTTCATACAAGGTTGTTGACGGAATTTCTCCATTTGCAATTTTACAAAAAATACACTCCATAACTGGTCACCTCCATTTTTTATTATTATAACACCTGTCTTTACAATAGTGCAACTGTTAATATCGTTTTCCATATGGCAGACTCATACCCTGAATCAGCAGAACAATCATGGCTCCAAACATGTCGATTGCGATATATTCATATAAATATTAGTCGATAAATTATCATTGCCATAATACCAGCAAAATGATACTATAAAAGAATAAAAATATTCACAACTTCTGCACATACTGAAACATATCTTATACACATATAACCAACCATAGAAAGCACAGGTTACCCCATGTCAGAGACGAAAACAATAGAACAAATAAAACAAGACTATCAATTTACACTTTCTAAAATTTCCCATGAAATCAGAAATCCCGTCACTTTGATCAACAGCTATCTGCAGTTCATTGAGCGGGCACATCCAGAAGCAGAAGATTTTGAATATTGGGCGGATATCCAGGATCAGATGGATTTTTTAAAGAATTTACTGGATGAGTTATCCCTTTACAACAATTCCTGGCAGCTTCACCAAAAGCCTGTTCACATTTTTTCTTACCTGGAAAAACTCATGCAGGAATTAAAGCCCACTTATCAGTACCTGGGCATCCGCTTAATTTACGAGAATCATATTCCGGAAACAGATATTGTACTGTCACTGGATACTATAAAAATTCAGCAGGCACTGCTCAATCTGATACGCAATGCCAGCGAATCTGTGGACAAAGACGGTGTCATACATATCATTACCGAAAAAGAACCTGGCGCATTCCTGATTTTGATCCGTGATAACGGATGCGGTATTGAGCCAGAATACCAGTCTACCATTTTTGACCCCTTTATCACCTACAAAGAAAACGGAACGGGGCTGGGCCTTACCATCGTAAAACAAATTATACAGGCCCATGGGGGAAGTATTGATTTTTCATCCCAGCCAGGAGTGGAAACAACTTTCATTTTGTCTTTTCCATACCCTTAATACATCTTTAATACATTTAAGATGCATCCAAAACACACCCGGGCCTGTGCTTTCGATGGTATAAAACCAATGCCAGAACAAAGCCGCTCAGAAAACCGCCCACATGAGCCGCATTGTCAATCCCCTGACTTGCAAATCCGTAATATAAAGATAATGCGGCCATAAAAACCATCTGACGTATGGCCAGCCCTTCCAACTGACCCCGATTCAGAATCAGGACATAAATCATCGCCCCAATTACGGCAAATACGGCGCCGGAAGCGCCCACCGAAACATATGCTGTCCCATTTCGAATATCCATATAGTAAGACAGTACGCTTCCGGCCCCTCCGCCGGCAAAATAAATTACCGCAAATCTGAGTTTTCCCACCTCATGCTCCAGACGCCCTCCCACAAAATACAGGGCCAGCATATTATTGACCAAATGCTCCATGCCAAAATGAAGAAACATACAGGAGATTAAACGATAGTATTCCTGTTCTTCTGTAATCAGCGGCGCATAGGCTGCCCCCCAGGATATCATATGCTCCAGGTCCGAACTACCGCCTGTGAACTCTACGATCAGGAAAACGATACTATTTAAAGCTATGATTGCCGTACTTACAGAAACTCTTTTCTCCATTGTCCAACCTGCCTTCAAGACACTGATATGCGAATAACATTGACTTTGATCATTAAATCACAACTTGAAACGAATGTAAAGAACTAACATACCATTTAGCGGTTTTTCACAAAACGGTAACATACATCTGCAAAAACCACCTGATCTTCAGACTGGAGCGGATATTCCTCTTCCTTTTCCAATTTTTTCCCATTGATAAATGTCCCATTTTTAGAATTAAGGTCACTAATCCAGTATTCATTGTCCTTTTTACAGATTTTGGCATGTACACGGCTGACAGAAACCCTGTTCAGCAATACATCGGATACGCCATCTACTTTTCCTATTATAAGCATTTCGCGATTAAGAACAATCGGAGGAGCCTGCCCCGGTTCTTCGCACACAAGCACCGGATATTCATATTCCGGATTTCTATACAAGACCACTGTTTCCTCTCCAGCTGCATCTTCATCCACCTCTTTATGCAAAAAATCCGGAAACTCCACTCTTTCCCGCGGCTCATCTATTGTATTTTCAGCTGTTTCTTTATCCACATGTTCATTTACCATATCTTTCTTTCTGCCGCTCAAAAAGATAACTCCCATACCTAACACCAGACAAAAAAGTACCGCCAGCATCATAGGCACAGTCAGCCATGAAAAGTACCCCAGACTTTTTAAACCCGCAAAACCACCAAACAAGAACAGCCCTGTGAAAATCATAATCAAGTCTTTTACCCACATGTTTTTCTGTGAATCCTCTTTTCTTTCCCCACCCTTCTTTTCTTCTTCGTATTCCATTGCCGCCCAATCATCCTCAGCCTCCTGCCTTGGAATAGATTCACCTGTGGGTGTCTCCGGACCGTTTCTCTGCTTTTCGGATTGATGCAGAAGCTCCCGCACATTTTCCATCTGAAATCCATCTTCCACCATCAGGCGGTAGATTCCGTAACCCAGCATTACCCCCTGAGAATCCTGATGTTCCATACGCGGCAGAAGATACTCTGTAAAACAGCGCAGCTGTTCCTGAACAGGCTTTTCATACCCTGGAAGATAGCACAAAGACATGTCCCCTTCTTTTTTATCCACATATACATACTCCGCTTCCAGAAGCAATTGGTCTAAGTTCAGCAAATACACTTCCATCTGTTCAAATATTTTCAGAAACCGCTGATAAATCTCTTTTAATTCCACATAGGTGAGTTTTCCATATGCATCCGCCAGGCACTGCCGGTTTGTAATATCATAGTACAGCAGAATATCTCCATCCGCTTTTTGCATTCTGCAGGGAAGCAGTCCTGGAATTACATTTCCTAACACCATCCGAACCGGATACGCCTTTGTATCTATCTCTCCATCCAGCCGTATGACCAGAAAAGTATGGTTCACATCCCGCTTATAGCTCACCTCCATTACGAACCGCCTCCTAACTGCCTGCTAGTTTCCCGAAGAATTTTTGCTTTTCGTATAAAAGGAACCGGGCGGCACAGCTTTCTGCTGCCCTCAATATGAAACTCCCACCTCAGTCCTTTGTATGTATCATGTCTGCCTTCTATCATTACTTTCAATGTTTCTCCATCTTTTACAACGTCTGTCTGGATATCCCTGGAACCATACAGCGACTGCTGCAGGAGAATCCGCAGTTTCTCCCTGGCCTGTTCTTCTACATCTCCATATGTACAGACAGCATCCCAGCTTCCAGTGACCGCCGATTCATAAGCAGCAGCAGTCAGCCATGCCCGGTTGTGTACAAACAGACACACGGACACAGTCCCCATCCACACAAGCAGTATAAGCGGCATACACAGCGCCGTTTCAACTGTCAGACTTCCTCTGCTCCATCTTCCTTTCGCCCCAGCATTGTGCATTTTCTATCCCTCCACAGTCTGTATCAGGCAGAGCACCACGTACGCTGCCAGCATAAATGGCACAAAGGGGAAACTTGCCTTTCTCCCCTTCTTTTTCACAAACATCAGAAATCCCGCCCATACTGCCGCCATCAAAAGAGACAGGGCTATGAATTCCAATGTTTTCCAAATTCCCATATAGATGCCGGAAACCATGACAGCCAGACCATCTCCCAGCCCCAGTGCGCCCCCGCTGATTTTTCCCAGACACATCAGCAGTATGCCTGGCACCGCCCCCAGCAGTAAAACCTCCAAATGATCCCTGTGCAAAAAAATATATAAAATTCCCAGAATCCCATAAACCACAACAGCACTTAAATAAACCTGCTTTTTCCTGATATCCTGAAAACTATTCACACTCAAAAAACTCAATACACATATCTGCTCCATCACTGATCCTCCTCACTGATTCCGCCCGCACCTGGAGCACAGAGACCGCCCATTCGTCTCCGACACCAAAACCATGCGGACTGTCCTCTTCAGACGGCTGCACCGAACCCGATTGTGATACCGGGTGCCCTGTCCGGTAATATATATAATATCTGCCGGAGCCGTTCCTTTTGCGCATGACCCGCAAGGGGTATATCTGGCTCCCTGTTGATTTCTCAAATGCTCTGCTTCTCTGCCTGAAGCCTGAGAAATAGACAAATCCAGATAACTGCACCGGGGATTATCATGATAAACATTTCCAGAAGCTGCCATATAAACCATCTCCTCTTCATGTTCCAGTGCTGCTCTGTCATCCATTCCCGTCCAGCTGTGCACCCTGCCCCTATTTGTGATCACCATAGGCAAAAGCGGCACAATGGAGACTGGCAGGCGGTAGGTATAAATCTCCGGTATTTCAATTACAGGAACTCTTTCTCCTGCCACATACGCATATACCCCCATTTCCATGGCCTTTTCACACAGGCGGCTGATTTTTTCTGTCTGCACTCTCATCACATCCATAAAGCCAATCAAAGTAAGGGTACCCATCAGAAACAACGGCAGAACAAAAGCCAATTCCACAGTCAGAACACCTTTTCGCAAGGTGCCAAAAAATGCTTTTTGCCAAGGGTCTGCTCTGGTATTCGGGGATTGCAGAACAGACATTATTCGAAGAGAGTATTTACGCAAAAACTTTTTATTCGGGATATTCAATAATTCTTTTCTCTGTTTTTTGGCAAAAAGCATGTTTTGACACCTCCCTGACACATTATAAATTATACCCATACTGATGCAGAACGGTATATGTTCTTGTCTGATTCACACGCACATCTATCTCCACCTCCATGGCATCCAGACAACAGTCCATGCGGAATTTTTCTCTTCCCGGCTGATTGCGGATATCCGCTTCAATCATATCCATACTCCCCATAATCTTACTGTCTGTTGATTCCAAAAAGAGTAATGCCCGCAGATAATCCTCATAGTTAAGCCCCCGTTCATCCCCGCCTGAGCGCTGTACAGTCAGTTCGTTCAGCAAATTTGGAAGATTTTCCAAAGATAAATTCCAATTCTGTACGTTTTTCAACAAAGGCACCCTGCTCCCGTCAAACAATGCCTTTACGTCCAAAACACTTTCCGCAAATGACCAGCACAGCAGAATCACCATCTCAATCACCCCTGCTGCGGGAGGTACCAGAAATCCGCTGGCAATGGCCGCTGCCAGAGCTGCACTCTGTGATCTTTTTCCTGGATCTGTATATAAATGGGCAAAGTTTACCCCCTCCCTGATAAGCAGCAGACGATTGGCTGTCTTTTTCAGATTCTCTTTATCACTTCCAGACTGTCCAATTATATACTCCGCCTGATACTTTAGACCGCTGCCCCTGGAGGGATGTGCATATGTTCCACATTTCTGCATAATATATTCCTGAAATAATGCCTGGTCTGCCGCTGAATTCTGCAAAACATCTCCAGCCAGCACTCCCATCCCTCTCTCCAGCTCCCTATGGGAGACCAGATCACTGGTTTCTATTTCCCGTTCTGACAAAGACTCTGGATCTGAAACTACCAATTCCAGAATCCCCATTTTCTGTATTTCCCGAATGGTATCAATGGGATTTTCCACCACAACCTCCGGTACGTCTGCCGCCCCGCCGTCTGGCAGCTGTTCTTCTGCCTGAGCACTCTCATTTCCCGCCCGAGCCATTTCATCGTCATAATCCGCCATAGAATTACCGTCCTCAGCCTGTCTCCTCATTTCCTGCTGTTCCTCAACCTCCCCTGTGTTCTCCTGAATTTTATCCAAGAGAAGCTGCACTCCCTGGATTCCAAGGGTATCTCTCATATAACTGACCACCTGGCCATAAAAGGGCTGCCCGTGATCATCTGTTGCCAGGCCAAAACTGGTAATGCCGCCGGAACAAATAGATAAATCCAGATAGTTCTGTTCCAGAATAGGGTCCATGTAATCCTCTACAGTACGGTAAACCTGACTCATCCGAAGTTCACCGGTGCCATACGATGCATCCACATAGAACAAGTCATAGTGTTCCAACAGATATTTATCATATTGGGCGAACAGAGAATACATCCCCACATCTGCACTATTTGCAATCTGCGTCCTGGCACACATCATTTTCACAGATTCTATGCTGGTACAAATCAGAACAATAACTATAGATAAGACCAAAGCGAAAAATACAGTTATACTTCCCCTTCTCACCAGAGAGCACACCTCCTTTTGTCTTGTGGAGATAAGATAATTAACAGTTACTTTTTTAAATTTCGTTGCTTTGCGTGGTAATTTTTTCGAGAATATCTTTCACCAGTTTGACTAACTGGTCTTTGAAGATAACTACCAGTCCGATTAGAACCACCAGAATCAGAATGATCTCAACCACACCGATGGCGTCCTCCTCAATGAAAAATGCGCAAAGCTCATCCATAGGCCTTCACCTCCTTTCCACGGATATTTCCAAACACCGTTCCTTATGTCTGATAAAAAGATATACATGCCGGAACAATAAGAATTATCAAAACAATCACCAGCTGCAGCACCATGGGAATCAGCAGTTTCGCGGCAGCGGTCTCTCCCTGCACGCGGGCATACCGTTTTCTCTCTTCAAAAGCCTCTGTGGATTCCCTCTCCAGCACTTCCAACAGCCTGCGGTTTCCCCTTCTGAGATTTTGGGACAAAAGTGCCGCCAAAGTCCGATATTTTGGATGCCCGCACCTGGTTCCAAAATTTTCATACGCCTGCTCCTCCATGACACCGCTTTCCATTTCATAATAAGATTTCAGCAATTCTTCATACGCAAAGCGGATGCTTCTGCCTCGTTTTCGTTTATAATCCAGCGCAATTTTTCCCAGAGCCCTTCGCACCGTCATTCCGGCCTCTACCAGCAGGGACAGCCGTGTGATCAGATTAGGATAGTCCAAAAGCATTTGTCTGTATCGTTCCCGCCGCATCTTTTCTTTATTTTTCTGTTTCTGAATAGGAATACAGCATGCCCCTGCCACACAAAGGGCCGCAATTATATTTCCAGAGGTATCCCAGGGCCGGCTCCAGACAATCCGCTCTCCTTCCAGAGATTGCGGCAGATAGTATTTCTCATCCTCCTGCCTCTTGTCATTGTAATCGTTTACTGCCTGCTGAAGCTGCTCGTTCAGCCCCGGAGCCTCTGTCTCCGGTTCCTGCTCATCATCCTTTGTTTTTTCACCAGTCTGCTCCGGTATCCGAACATAGACAGACGCCTGTTCTCCTCCCACCCGGGCCTGCATTTTCTCCTCATAACTGCCCTCTCCTGCTGCATTTTTTTCAAAATACATACCCTCCTCCCATTGACAATCCTCATTCTGCACATAGGTCAAATATGCTCCCAGACTATTTCCTGCTGCCAAAAGCAGCAGCAACAGCTTCCACTCCCGCCTGGTCAGTATCTCCTGCTTCGGCATCCTGCCGCCAAAAACCAGAACTGCCAGCGCAGCCATTCCAGCAAGAACAAACACATGAATCCACATAGTCACACCTCGATATCCACAATCCTGCATCCCATCCAATAAGCCAAAAAATAAATTCCCAGACACAGACTCATGGTAATGGCCCCAAAAATATTCCCATACAAAACCTGTAGAAATCCTGGAGAGGTTACCTGCATATATACAATAATGCCAAACGGCATGGCACTCATGATCACCTGTTCCATTTTCTTCGCCGCCACAGTAGCCTCAATTTCTTTTTTCACCTCAATTTTATCTGTAAGCATCCTGGCTGTCTTCTGTACAATTTGGGATAAATCACCGCCTGAACGTTTGGCAGTTGCAAAGACAGCGGCAAAATTTTCAACATCTTCTAATTTACTCCGCTCCGCCAAATCCAAAAACAGTGTTTCCAATGGCATACTGATGTGCATCTGAGTCTCCATACCGCGGAACTCCCGCACAATGTCAGCACTTTCAGGGTAAAGTTTTTCCAAATCCCGTATACAGCAGATGACTGCGGATTCCATGGAATACCCAGCCTGCAGGGCCGCATTCAGGGAATACAATGCATCCTTAAACTGATAATTCAACTGCTTCTTCCTCTCCCGGATGTAATTCCTCTTTTTCCATTTATAAAACAGAAAAGGAATCGGCACCATAAAAACAAACGCCCAAAAACTTTTATAAAAAAGATAATTGATGCCAATACAGATTCCCGCACACTGTGCCGCATACTCCACCCATTCTTTCCATTGAAACTGATATGTATCATAATTCATTTTCATAGTGTAATCCCTGCCCTTTCCAATTTTTCTTTATTCTGCAGTTTTCCTGTCTGTTGTAATCCACTTTCTTCCCCATAGCTGAATAAAGGCTGTATCTGAATCTGCCCCTTTTCGATTCCGATGACCTCTGCTGCCTCCAGCAGCTTTCTGCTCTTATCCCTCAATCTTCCCAAATGCACCAGAACATCCACACCGGAGACAATCTGTCTCTGAATGGCCTCCAGTGGAAGTTCCATCCCCATCAGAACCATAGTTTCCAGCCGGCTTCCCATGTCTTTGCAGCTATTCGAATGAATGGTTGACAGACTCCCTTCGTGCCCAGTATTCAAAACTTGAAGAAGATCCACAGCCTCGGCCCCCCTGATTTCACCGATAAGCAGCCTTGATGGTCTCATACGAAGTGCCGCTTTTATCAAATCCCTGATGGTAATTTCCCGGCCGCCCTGACTGTTTGCCGTCTTCGCCTCCAGACGCACCAGATTATCCACCCCCTGGATCTGCAGTTCGGCGTTGTCCTCAATGGTGATCACCCTTTCATCCCGGGGGATATATGCCGAAAGGGCATTCAGAAATGTTGTCTTGCCGCTTCCCGTTCCTCCGCCAATCAGCAGTGAGTAACGGGCCTGCACCAATTTAATCAAAAAATCCGCGCACTCTCTGGTGATGCTTCCTATGGAAATTAACTTTTCCATTGTAATGGGCGTATCAGGGAAACGACGGATTGTGAGAATGGGACCGTCAAGCGCCACCGGGCTGACTACCGCATGAACCCGCGCCCCGTTTTCCAGACGGGCATCCACAACAGGCATAGACTCATTAATTACCCGGTTGCAATTTCCCACAATCTGTTGTATCACATCCTCCAGCTTTTCCCGGGAGGTAAACTTCTTGTCCCACTTCTTCAGACATCCTTCCTGCTCGATAAAAATATGATCCGGCCCGTTTACCATAATTTCTGTCACTGTATTATCCTCAATCAGTTCCTGTAAAACATCCAGCCTGCGGATGGAATAAAACAATTCCTGCCTGAGCATCACTTTTTCTTTCAGTGCCATATACTGCAGTTTTTGGTTTCCCAGAATCATCTGATCAATCGACTCCAGAATTTCACTGTCTTCCAGCTCCCTGGATGTATCCAATTCCTCCATCAGCCTCTGGCGTAACTCATCAAACACCTCCCGGTTCATTCCTGCTCTCCCCTGACCACAGACCGTACATAATCTCCCAGCTGGCTCCAGACCAGCTGTTCCACATAGTCTGCCCCATCCCCATAACTGCTGTGGAAAGGCGGTCTTACTTTTTGGATCTTATCCAGCAGTTCCTGCTGTTTCCACATAGCCAATAATCTCTCGAATTGTTGGATTTTCCCCTGGGAAATCACATCATCCAGTACAGGCATATATACTTTTTTGCAGCGCTCCAGCAGCCGATACCACTCATCCACTCCCTGCCCCATATCTAATATAATCACGTCATAGACCGTATGCCCCGCCAATTCCTGAAAAAGCTGGTCCCAATCATCAAACGTAGTTTCCCAGATATCCAGGGGTGTGGCCACAGGTGCCAGAAAGTCCAGGTTATTCACCGTTTCTACCATTGAAGATAATTGATAAACCACATGACGGTTTTCCTGACGGATATAATACAGAAGATTACTTAAAGTATGTTCGAATCTTCGGTGAAACAGTGCCTCAAACCCTGCAAATTCCTCCATATTGATATAGAGAACAGCCTGATCCCGCGCCAGAATCTGTCCCAGTGTCAACGCAAAAGAAGTTTTCAGCACTCTGCCCAAAGGAGAATATACACCCACAAACTCTATCTGCCTCCCAGACTCAGCATGTCCGCCGGCCTCCAGCACATCAGCGCCGTAACATTCCATCACTTCCTGTATTACCCGGTCTGAAGACTGATACTTATAAACACTGGGATACTGATCCAGCTGCGGATCGTGCACCCCCTCAGACAAGATCACAATATTCTCCGCCACAGACAGCTCTTTGACCCGTTCACACATAGCCGTATCAGATATCAGCAAAATATCAATTTTCTCCCGCACCCCAAACTCCAGCAGTGAATCTACATTGGTAAATGCCTGAATTTCAAAGGGCATACTCCGCTTCTGATTGATATATTCCATGAAATTGTAAGCATATAGTTTTTCCACATCACAAATAGCTAAAATACTTTTTTTCAACAAACGCCTCCTACATATAGAAACAACGCCAGTAAAATAGGCAGGGTAAAATGAAAATTTTCCGCCTGTCTGCCTGTTTGATAATATGGCCTGCGTTTCTGATCTTTTAAATACATTCTGAAATAATTGACAAAATACCGGAAACGGAACATAAGCGTTCCGCTGGCGATAAGCAATCCTAAAGACAGGATTCCTCCAAAGAAAAAAGATAAGACTATCAGATAAATTACTGCGCGGTATCCCAGCAGTCCTCCCAGTACAGACAATAATTTGATATCTCCCGGGCCCAGCATTCGAAAATAAAACAGAAAAAATAACCATAAAACAGGGGTCCCGGCGCCGGAAAAGAACTGCACTGCTCCCGCTTGTCCATAAAACAGAATCTGAACACTGCATCCCCAGATCCACCCGCTTAAAATCCATATATTGGCTATCTTCTGCCTGCGCAGATCCATTGCAAAAGCTACTGTGGCAAGCACAGCAGCAGACACTGCCTGTACACCATACATATCCCACCCCTCTCACACCTGCTGCCTGATTTATCGCAGCATTTTCTAAAAACA
>Ga0137308_100443_pt1 | contig 68445 bp, 69 predicted proteins | sample Inofrocosms_June_FD_97181 | JGI IMG/M metagenome (GOLD analysis project Ga0137308, IMG submission 97181) | Mouse cecal microbial communities from Vienna, Austria - N-Acetylneuraminic and N-Acetylglucosamine D2O microcosms_June | ecosystem: Host-associated > Mammals > Digestive system > Large... | reverse complement strand
CAGCGTTTCCTTAGGTTTTCCACGGCATTCACCTCCTCCCTGCTGCCAGTTTGGAGAAGGGCGGCAGACTGATGATGCCGCATTTCGACAGAAACCGCAAGGGCGGGCGGGAAAATACCCCCTTGCCTTTTCTTGCGCCGGTTGGTATAATAATTACAAGCTGCCCTTGTTGTGTTCGCCTGGCCATTTAACATAATGGAAGAAGTTCACAGCGATGGACTCCCCCGGAGAGTTGGGCCTCTCCGGGGGACTTCTTTTGTACGCTCCCTTCCGGCAAAATTTCCCTCCCTCCCGGCGCGAATCTTGTGCATTCCGCCAATTGCATAAATATTCACGGAGGTTGTATAATTCATTCATCATTAAAACCAATGGAGGCGCAGTTATGAAAAAGAATATCAAGAAAGTCGTCCTTGCCTATTCCGGCGGACTGGATACATCCATCATCATCCCCTGGCTGAAGGAGAACTACGGCGACGTGGAGATCATCGCCGTGGCCGGAGACGTGGGCCAGGAGCAGGAGCTGGACGGCCTGGAGGAAAAGGCCATCAAGACCGGAGCCAGCAAGCTGTACGTCGCGGACCTCACCGACGAGATGGTGGACGAGGTGATCATCCCGTCTTTGAAAATGGGAGCCAGCTACGAGCAGTACCTGCTGGGCACGGCCTTCGCCCGGCCCATCATCGCCCGGAAGCTGGTGGAAATCGCCAAGGCCGAGGGCGCGGACGCCATCGCCCACGGCTGCACCGGCAAGGGCAACGACCAGGTCCGGTTTGAGCTGGCCATCAAGCGCTTCGCCCCGGAGATGACCATCATCGCCCCCTGGCGGGAGTGGGACATCAAGGGCCGGGACGAGGAGATCGACTATGCCGAGGCCCACAAGGTCCCCCTGAAAATCAGCCGGGAGACGAACTACTCCAAGGATAAAAACCTCTGGCACCTGAGCCACGAGGGCCTGGACCTGGAGGACCCCGCCAACGAGCCCCAGTATGAGAAGGAGGGCTTCCTGGAGATGGGCGTCAGCCCCGTGGCCGCCCCGGACAAGGCCACCTATGTGACCATCGACTTTGAAAAAGGCGTCCCCGTGGCAGTGGACGGCGAGAAAATGAAGGCCAGCGACATTATCCGCAAGCTCAACAAGCTGGGCGGGGAAAACGGCATCGGCCTTCTGGACATCGTGGAGAACCGGCTGGTGGGCATGAAGGACCGGGGCGTCTACGAAACTCCCGGCGGCACGATTTTGTATAAGGCCCATGAGTGCCTGGAAATGATTACGGTAGACAAGGACACCGCCCACATGAAGAGCAAGCTGGCGGTGGACTTCGCGGACCTGGTGTACAACGGCAAGTGGTTCACCCCCCTGCGGGAGGCCCTCAGCGCCTTCGCCGACAAGACCCAGGAGCATGTGACGGGCTCCGTGAAGCTGAAGCTCTACAAGGGCAACATGATCACGGCCTCCATCACCTCCCCCGAGAGCCTGTACTCCGAGGAGCTGGTGACCTTCAACGAGAGCGCCTATGACCAGACCAACGCCACGGGCTTCATCAACCTGTGGGGCCTGCCCGATACCGTGCTGGCGCTGCGGGAGCAGGGGAAACTTTAATTTAAAGGAGTAGCATCCATGAAACTTTGGGGCGGACGGTTCAGTAAGGAGACGGATTCCCTGGCCAATGATTTCCAGTCCTCCATCCACTTTGACCAGAGGCTTTACCGGGAGGATATCCAGGGAAGCCTTGCCCATTCCGAAATGCTGGCGGCCCAGGGCGTCATCTCCCAGGCGGACAAGGAGGCGATCCAGAAGGGCCTGACGGAAATCCTGGCGGACATCGAGGCGGGGAAGGTGGAGTTCTCCCCCGCCAACGAGGACATTCACATGAACGTGGAGGCCCTGCTGACCCAGCGCGTCGGAGAGGCGGGAAAGCGCCTCCACACCGCCCGGTCCCGGAACGACCAGGTGGCTCTGGATTTCCGCATGTACGTGCGCAAGGAGATCGGAACCGTCATAGGCCGGCTGCTGGACCTGGAGAAGGTCCTCTGCGCCCAGGCCAGGCGGCACCGGAACACGGTGATGCCGGGCTATACCCACTTGCAGCGCGCCCAGCCCATTTCCTTCGCCCAGCACCTTTTGGCCTACGCCGCCCAGTTCTCCCGGGATGTGACCCGGCTGGAGGACTGCCGCAAGCGCCTGAACGAGTGCCCCTTGGGCTCCGGCGCCCTGGCGGGGACCACCTATCCCATTGACCGCTTCCAGACGGCCCAGGCCCTGGGCTTTGACCGCCCCTGCGGCAACTCCCTGGACGGCGTCAGCGACCGGGACTACGCCCTGGAGCTTCTGAGCGCTCTGTCCATTTTGATGATGCACCTCAGCCGCTTCGCCGAGGAGGTCATTCTCTGGTGCAGCTGGGAGTTCAAATTCGTGGAGCTGGACGAGGCCTATTCCACCGGCTCCAGCATCATGCCCCAGAAGAAGAACCCGGACATGGCGGAGCTGGTCCGGGGCAAGACAGGCCGGGTCTACGGCGATTTAATGGGCCTTCTGACCGTGATGAAGGGCCTGCCCCTGGCCTATAACAAGGACATGCAGGAGGACAAGGAGCCGGTCTTCGACGCCCTGGACACCGTGGAGCTGTGCCTCCCGGTGTTCACAGGGATGATCGACACCATGACGGTCCTCCCGGAGAACATGCGCAAGGCGGCGGGCCGGGGCTTCATCAACGCCACGGATTGCGCCGACTACCTGACCAAGAAGGGCATGCCCTTCCGGGACGCGTACACCGCCGCGGGACAGTTGGTGGCCTCCTGCGCCGCCCAGGGGAAGACCCTGGAGGAGCTGACCCTGGAGGAGCTGCGCGCCGTCTCCCTGCTCTTTGGGGAAGACGTTTACGAGGCCTTGAAGCTGGAAAACTGCATGGCCCTTCGCCGAAGCTTCGGCGGCCCTGCGGCGGCGGAGACCACCCGGCAGATTGAGGAAATCGAGACGTTCATACAGGCGCGGAGCGAATAAGAGGGGGGCATCCCATGAAACCAAAGGTGTATATCGACGGCAAGGAGGGCACCACCGGCCTCCAGATTTACGACCGCCTGGCGGCCCGGGAGGACATCGAGCTCCTCCTCATCGACGAGTCCAAGCGCAAGGACCCGGCGGAGCGGAAACAATTTCTCAACGCGGCGGACCTGGTGTTCCTCTGCCTGCCGGACGCCGCCGCCGTGGAAGCGGTGAGCCTGATAGAAAACGGCCAAACCCGGGTGATTGACTGCTCCACCGCCCACCGGACGGCGGAGGGCTGGGTCTACGGCTTCCCGGAGCTGTCCGGACAGCGGGAGGCCATTCGAACGGCGGCCCGGGTGGCAAATCCGGGGTGCTATGCCACAGGCTTCCTCTCTCTGGTCCGGCCCCTGGTGGAGAAGGGGGCACTGTCCCCCAAGGCCCGGCTGGCCTGCCACGCCCTGTCGGGCTATACGGGGGCGGGAAAAAAGGCCATCGCCCAATATACCGATCCGGACCGGGACAAGGAGCTGGAAAGCCCCCGGCACTACGCGGTTACCCTGGCCCACAAGCATCTGCCGGAGATGGCGGCAATAGCGGGACTGAACCGCCCGCCTCTGTTCATGCCCATGATCTGCGATTATCCCCAGGGAATGGTAGTCACCGTCCCGCTGTGGGCGGAGGAGCTGGAGGGCCCCTGGTCCATTGAGAAGCTCCGGGCACTGTACGAGGACTATTACGGCGGCAGCCCCGTGGTGACCCTCCGTCCCGCCGGCGCGCCCTCCTGCGGCTTTATCGGCTCCAACAATCTCTCCGGGACGGACGGGCTGCAAATTTTTGTCAACGGAAACAGCGGGCAGTTCATGCTCTCCGCCCGCCTGGACAACCTGGGCAAGGGCGCCTCCGGCGCGGCGGTGCAGAACATGAACCTGATGCTGGGCTTCGAGGAAACGGCGGGCCTGGCGCTTTGAGAAAGTACGAGGAACGGATATGCTGAATTTCATCGGCGGCGGCGTCTGCGCCGCCCAGGGCTTCCGGGCGGCGGGAGTCCACGCGGGGGTCAAAACTCACGCGGAATGGAAGAAGGATGTGGCGCTGATCGTCTCCGACGTGGACTGCGCGGCGGCGGCGGTGTTTACGAAAAATGCCGTCAAGGCCGCCCCCATCCATGTGGACCGCAAGCACCTGGCGGACGGAAGAGCCCGGGCCGTCATAGCCAACAGCGGAAACGCCAACGCCTGCGCCCCCCAGGGGGAGGAAAACGCGGAACGCATGTGTGCCGCTGCGGCCCAAGCCCTGGGCTGCAAGCCGGAGGACGTGCTGGTGAGCTCCACCGGCGTCATCGGCCAGCGGATCAACGTGGAGGCCGTCGAGGCCGCGATTCCGGCCCTCTGCGCCGCCCTGGAGCGGTCGGCGGAGGCCAGCGACGCGGCGGGCCACGCCATCATGACCACCGACACCGTGAAAAAAGAGGCGGCGGTGGAAACCACCGTAGGGGGCAAAACCGTCCGCGTGGGCGGCGTGGCCAAGGGCAGCGGCATGATACACCCCAACATGGGCACCATGCTCTGCTTCCTCACCACGGACTGCGCCATTTCCCCGGAGATGATCAAAACCGCCCTGCTGGAAACGGTAAGCGTCAGTTTCAACCGCATCAGCGTAGACGGGGATACCTCCACCAACGACACCTGCTGCGTCCTGGCCAACGGCCTGGCGGGAAACGAGCCCATTACGGCCAAGGGCCCGGACTACGACGCCTTCCTGGCGGCCCTGCGGGCCCTGTGCACGGAGCTTGCCAAGAAAATGGCCTCCGACGGCGAAGGAGCACGGCATCTCATCACCTGCACCGTCCAAGGCGCAAAATCCGAAAAAAGTGCCGAGACCATCGCCAAGTCCGTAGTGTCCTCCACCCTGACCAAGGCGGCCATCTTTGGCGCGGACGCCAACTGGGGCCGGGTCCTCTGCGCCATGGGCTACTCCGGGGAGGACTTTGACCCGGATCAAGTGAATGTCCATTTCGCCAGTGCCGCCGGGGATGTCCAGGTCTGCGCCAAGGGCCGGGGCCTGGATTTTGACGAGGATCTCGCCAAGAAGGTCCTGACGGAGCATGACGTGGAAATCAACATCTCCATGGGAGAGGGAGAAGCCTCCTGCACCTGCTGGGGCTGTGACATCACCTACGACTATATCAAAATCAACGGCGACTACAGAACATAAAGGGGGCGGACGGCATGTCTTCCCATGAGCAGCAGGCCCAGACCCTGATCGAGGCCCTGCCTTATATTCAGAAATTTACCGGCAAGACCATCGTGGTCAAATACGGCGGCAACGCCATGATCTCCGACGAGCTGCGCCGGGCGGTGATGAGCGACGTCATCCTGCTGAACCTGGTGGGCATCCGGGTGGTGGCCGTTCACGGCGGCGGGCCGGAGATTTCCGCCATGCTGAAAATGATCGGCCACGAGTCCAAATTTGTGGACGGCCTGCGCTATACCGACGTCACCACCATGGACATCGTCCAGGCCGTCCTCTGCGGCAAGGTCAACAAGGACCTGGTGTCCCAGCTGGGCCGCCTGGGAGGCCGGGCCGTGGGCCTGTGCGGCATGGACGGGCAGCTCTTCCAGGCGGAGCAGATGGACGAAAAATACGGCCTGGTGGGCCGGATCACCGGCGTGAACCCCGAGCCGGTGAAAAACGCCCTGGAGCACGGCTATATCCCCATCGTCTCCACCGTGGCCCAGGGGGTGGATTCCGACACGGCCTATAACATCAACGCGGATACCGCCGCCGCCAAGCTGGCGGAAGCCCTGGGGGCGGAGAAGCTGATTTTGCTCACCGATGTCCGGGGGCTCCTCCGGGACCCCAAGGACGAGAGCACCCTCATCCATGTGGTCCGCACCCAGGAGGTCCCGGCCCTGGTGGAGGAGGGGGTCATCTCCGGGGGCATGATCCCCAAGATGCAGTGCTGCGTGGACGCCATCCACGGCGGCGTGGAGCGGGTCCACATCCTGGACGGCCGCATCCCCCATTCCATCCTCATTGAGCTGCTCTCCGACGAGGGCATCGGCACCATGATGAAAAAGGAGGAGGCCCTATGACATCCGAGGCCATTAAGAGCTTGACCCATCAGCATATCATGAACACCTACGGCCGGTTCCCCGTGGCCCTGGACCACGGGGAGGGGGCCACCCTCTACGACCCGGAGGGCCGGGAATACATCGACTTCACCAGCGGCATCGGCGTCACGGCCCTGGGCTATGGAAACCAGCCCTGGGCAGAGGCCGTTGCGGACCAGGCAAAGAAGCTGGGCCACACGTCCAACCTGTTCTACACCGAGCCTCCGGCGAAGCTGGCGGAGATCCTCTGCCGCCGAACCGGGGAAAGCGCCGTCTTCTTCGCCAACGGCGGCGGGGAGGCCAACGAGGGCATGATCAAGCTGGCCCGGAAATACAGCTTTGACAAATACGGCCAGGGCCGCAGCGCCATCGTCACCCTGAAAAACTCCTTCCACGGCCGGACCATTACCACTTTGAAGGCCACGGGGCAGGATGTGTTCCACAATTACTTCTTCCCCTTCACCGAGGGCTTCCGCTACGCCCCCGCCAACGACTTGGAGGCGCTGCGCGCCCAGGACCGGGGGGACGTCTGCGCCGTCATGGTGGAGCTGGTCCAGGGCGAGGGCGGCGTGCTGCCCCTGGATAAGGGCTACGTAAAGGCCGTGGAGGCCCTCTGCGCGGAAAAGGACTGGCTGCTCCTGGTGGACGAGGTCCAAACCGGCGTGGGCCGGACGGGCACGCTCTTTGCCTTCCAGCAGTATGACGTTCTCCCCGACGTGGTGAGCTTTGCCAAGGGCATCGCCGGGGGCCTGCCCATGAGCGGCATCATGGCCAATGAGAAATGCAAGGACGTTCTGGGCCCCGGGATGCACGCCACCACCTTCGGCGCGAACCCCGTCTGCGCCGCCGCGGGCTTGGTGGTCCAGGAGACCCTCAGCGACGGATTCCTGAAGGAGGTCCAAGAGAAGGGCGAGTACCTCCGCAAGGGCATCGAGGCCCTGAATCTGCCCTGCTTCGGAAAAACCCGGGGCCTGGGCCTGATGATCGGCGTCGAGGTCCGGGAGGGATGGACCAACAAAGACATTGCGGGCAAGCTGATTGAAAACGGCCTTCTCATCCTCACCGCCGGGCCGGGAATGCGGCTGCTGCCGCCCCTGGTTATTACGAAGGACGAGATGGACAAGGGCCTGGACATCATGAAAAAGACCCTGGGCTGAGAGAAAGGGAGGACGCTATGGAAAAGCACTTTTTAAAGCTTCTGGACTTTACCCCGGCGGAGATTCAGCAGTTTCTGGACACGGCGGCGGATTTGAAAGCCAAGAAGAAGGCCGGAACCCCCCACAGGTATCTGGAGGGGAAGAACGTGGCCCTGATTTTTGAAAAGACCTCCACCCGGACCCGCTGCGCCTTCGAGGTGGCCGCCCAGGACCTGGGCATGGGCAGTACTTACCTGGGCCCCACCGGCTCTCAAATCGGCGTGAAGGAGTCCATTGCCGACACCGCCCGGGTGCTGGGCCGGATGTATGACGGCATCGAGTACCGGGGCTTCGGCCAGGCCATCGTGGAGGAGCTGGCGGAGTACGCCGGGGTCCCCGTGTTCAACGGCCTCACCGACGAGTTCCACCCCACCCAGATCCTGGCGGATTTCCTGACCATCCAGGAGCACTTCGGAAAGCTCCGGGGCGTGAAGCTGGTCTACCTGGGAGACGCCCGCTTCAACATGGGCAACTCCCTCATGGTGGGCTGTGCCAAAATGGGCATGCACTTTGCCGCCTGCGCCCCGAAGGCATATATGCCGGATCAGGCCCTGATCGATACCTGCCAGGCCATCGCCAAGGAGACCGGCGCGGTTTTGGAATTCATTGAGGACCCCATGAAAGCGGTTCAAAACGCCGGTGTCCTTTACACCGACGTCTGGGTCTCCATGGGCGAGCCTGTGGAGGTCTGGGAGGAGCGCATCGCCGCCCTGGGCCCCTATCAGGTGACCAAGGCCCTGATGGACGCGGCGGGCCCCCAGTGCCGCTTCATGCACTGCCTCCCCGCCTACCACGACCACAAGACCAAGGTGGGCAGGGAGATGGGCGAGCGCTTTGGACGGGAGGCCATGGAGGTGACGGACGAGGTTTTCGAGTCGCCCCAGTCCATTGTCTTCGACGAGGCGGAGAATCGGATGCACACCATCAAGGCCGTGATGTACGAGCTGATGAAATAAATAAGGGGAAGAGGAGAGGCGGAAAACCGCCCCTCCTCTTTTTCCGTTTCAGGTATAATTTTCCCCTGGGGCTGGAAAAATGAAACCATCACTGACAGGAGGCATACACACGAGATGGTGAAAGGAATTTCCAGACGGGTGGTCGTGGTGGACTCCCCGGACCAGCGGTTTTTCGAGCAGGCGATTTTCATCGTGCGGAACGACGCCGCCGGGGAGGGGGTCACCTCCCGGGAACTGGTGGAGGAGGCCCGGAGGGTGGCCCGGAACTATGCCGGGGGGGACCACGGAAAATTCAGCCGGGCCTGGCGGGACCTGAGCCCGGCGGTCTACACCCTCATGGGCGCGGCGGCCATCGGACTTTTGTGGCTGATTGTGGCGCTGATCTAAAAGGGACCCTGGAAGCCCTCTTCGCGGAGGGGCTTCCAGGGTCCTCGCCTATGCTGCGTTACAAAGCGATTACCTTCGTTGCGATGGCCTCCTGGAAAGCCCGGTCATGCTCCACAAAGATCATCGTGGGAGCAAAGCCCCGCAGCAGTTCCTCGATCTGGAGGCGGGAGTCGATGTCAAGGAAGTTCAGCGGCTCGTCCCATACATACAGGTGGGCCTGTTCGCAGAGGCTGGCGGCGATGAGAACCTTTTTCTTCTGCCCGCCGGAGTAGTCCTCCAGAAGGCGGTCAAACTGCTCCCGGGAGAAGCCCAGCTTCCGCAAAATGGCCTTGAAGAGGCTCTCGCCGATTCCCCGCTCCAGAATGAAGTCTCCCAGAGCTCCCCGGAGAAACGACGTATCCTGGGGCACGTAGGAGATGTTCAGCCCCGGGGCCGCAGACAAAGCCCCCTCATGCCGGATGTTCTGCCCCAGCAGCAGCTTGAAAAGGCTGCTTTTCCCGCTGCCGTTCCGGCCCTCCAGGGCAATCCGATCTCCCTGCTCCACGGCAAAGTCCAGGGGCCCGCAAACCCTCCGGTCCCCGTACCAAAGCGTCAGATCCGAGCAGGAGACCAGCCGCTTGGCGTGGTGGGCCAGGGGGGAGAGCTTCAAAGCCTCCACGGTCTCCCGGTTTTGGAGCAGCCCCCGCTTTTCCTCCAGGGCCTTCTCCTGCCGGGCCTCCAGGGATTTGGCCCGCTTCATCATCTTGGCAGATTTGTGGCCCACGAAGCCCTTGTCATAGGCCCCGGTTTTGGAGGACTCCACCCGGTCGGACCAGACGGAGGTCCGCCGGGCCGCTTTCTGAAGCCGCCGCACGTCTTTTTGGAGCCGTTCGTTTTTCGCCTCTTCAAACTGCTGAACCCGGTCGAAGTTCTCCCTCCAGGAGCTGTAGGACCCCGCCTGGACCTGGATGTCCGAGCGGTTCAGGGCCAGGATGTGGTCCACACAGCCGTCCAGGAAGCGGCGGTCGTGGGATACCAGGATAAAGCCCCGCTGCCGCCGGAGGTAGGCGGAAACCAGTTCCCGCCCGTGGGCGTCCAGGTGGTTGGTGGGCTCGTCGATGAGGGGGAAGCGCCCCTCCCGGAGGAACAGGGCCGCCAGAAGGACTTTCGTCCGCTCCCCGTTGGAGAGGGTGGAGAAGGGCCGCCATAAAGCCTCTTCCTCCACACCCAGCAGGGACAGCTCTTTTGGGAACCGCCAGCTCTCCGCCTCCGGGCAGAGGTCCTCCAGCACCTCCGCCGTCAGCCTCTCCTGGTCTGGGACAGGACAGGGGAAGTAGTCGAAGGGCACGGAGGAGACCAGGCTCCCCTCGCAGGGATATTCCCCCAGCAGAAGCCGCAGCAGGGTGGTCTTCCCCCGGCCGTTCCGGCCCACCAGGCCCAGCCGCCAATCGGTGTCGATTTGAAAACAGGCGTCCTGAAACACGGGGTCAGGACTGCCGGGATAGGAAAAGGTCAGGCGATCCGCCTGAATCATAGACATACGCGTCATCTCCTTGCTGTGAAATAAAAAAGATAAGGACCGCAGGAAAGCCTCCCGCGGCCCGTCACAGCGCAAGCCGCCCCGAAACCGGGCGGCAGGGCAGTTATGACGCGAGGGCTGGAGGTGAGCTGCGCTTTCCCGCTTGACGGCACAACGCCGCCCCGGCCCCGCCTGCGCGGCGCCGGAAACCAAGTCACTTGGCATTCAGCAGGAAGTCAGTCTCACGCTTCCACCCCTTTCGGTTTGTTCAGGGGGGAGTATACCACGTCCCCGCCCCGCCGTCAAGGCCCTCTTTCCGGGCGGATGTTCCGCCGGGGCGGAGGGCGGAAGCCGTCCTCCGTCAAAGCGACGGCACGCCATTTGGAAACAGGCTGAAAAAAAGAGGAAATCCGGCAAAATTTCTCTTGACACGGGGAGAATTTTCAAGTATTATTTATGGGCATGCGGCGGAGAGGACATCCTCTGCGCCCCGCGACCGCGATGAACCGGGAGATTGCTCGAAAGAGGTAACTTCCGGGGAGTATGTCCGATAATCGGGCGGCTGAGAAAGGTCTGTACGCGAGCGTAGATCGCCGCGCCATGACGGAACCGGCTTGCTTTGCGCCGGGTTTTTTCATGAGCGGGAATGATACGCACGGATAAGCGGACAGAAAAATTTCTCTCGCCGTACGGAATCGACGCGAATTAAAAACCGTACGAATTAGGAGGAACCCGAACATGGCACAGAAGGAAAAGATCCGCATCCGCCTGAAGGCGTATGACCACCAGGTAATTGACCAGAGCGCGGAGAAGATTGTGGAAACCGCCAAGCGCACCGGCGCCGAGGTTTCCGGCCCCATCCCCCTGCCCACCAAAAAGGAGATCATCACCATCCTGCGCTCCGTCCACAAGCACAAGGACAGCCGGGAGCAGTTCGAGCGCCGGACCCACAAGCGGCTCATCGACATCACCAAGTCCTCCCCCAAGACCGTGGAGGCCCTGATGGCCTTGGAGCTCCCCGCCGGCGTGGAGATTGAGATTAAGCTGTAAGACCCCCATTACCCTGTTGAACCGCAGTCTGCCGCCTTGTCGAGGCAGACGGGTCAAGTTGGCCGGAACGGTTCCCAATGGCCGCGGCCGGTCAACCAATAACCTTATTTAAGGAGGAACCTACATGAAAGCGATCATCGGCAAAAAAGTGGGCATGTCCCAGATTTTTGACGAGAACGGCCATGTGATCCCCGTCACGGTCATCGAGGCGGGCCCCTGCGTGGTCGTGCAGAAGAAGACGGCTGAAAAGGACGGCTACGAGGCCGTGCAGCTGGGCTTCGAGGACATTGCGGAGCGCAAGCTCACCAAGCCCGAGCTGGGCCACCTGAACAAGGCGGGCGTAGCCCCCAAGAAGCACCTGAAGGAGTTTAACCTGGAGAACGCCGCCGAACTGAACGTGGGCGACATCGTTAAGGCCGACACCTTCGCCGCGGGAGACTTCGTGGATGTCACCGGCACCAGCAAGGGCCACGGCTTCCAGGGCGTTGTCAAGCGCCACGGCGCGGCCGTGAAGCGCAACACCCACGGCGGCGGCCCCGTTCACCGCCACCAGGGCTCCCTGGGCGCGGGCACAACCCCGGGCCGCATCATGAAGGGCCGCGACGGCGCGGGCCACATGGGCGTGGATCAGGTCACCGTGCAGAACCTCTCCGTGGTCAAGGTGGACCCCGAGCTGAACATGCTGGTGGTCTGCGGCGCGGTGCCCGGCCCCAAGGGCGGGCTTGTGACCATCAAGTCCACGGTCAAGGTCCACAAGGTCAAGCAGGCCGGCGCGGACATCAGCAAGAACCCGCAGAAGGCTTCCGGTCGCAACCCGCAGAAGGCCTCCGCCAGAAGCAAGTGAGAAAGGGGTGCTGAGTAAATGTCTACTGTGAAAGTTTTAAACATGGCCGGCGCTGAAGTCGGCACTGTGGAACTGAACGACGCGATCTTCGGCATTGAGCCCAACGAGTCCGTCGTTCACGAGGTGGTAAAGAATCACCTGGCCAACTGCCGTCAGGGCACCCAGAGCGCCCTGACCCGCGCGGAAGTTTCCGGCGGCGGCAAGAAGCCCTGGCGCCAGAAGGGCACGGGCCACGCCCGCCAGGGCAGCACCCGGGCCCCCCAGTGGACCCACGGCGGCATCGTCTTCGCGCCGAAGCCCCGGAGCTACCGCTACGTGCTGAACAAGAAGGTCCGGCGCCTGGCGCTGAAGTCCGTCCTCTCCGCCAAGGCCGCCGAGGGCTGCCTGGTGGTCATCGACGCCATCAAGCAGACGGAAATCAAAACCGCCGAGTTCCGCAAGTTCCTGAACGCTGTCAAGGTCGACGGCAAGGCCGTGGTGGTGACCCCCACCATGGACGAGACGATCGTCAAGAGCGCCCGGAACCTTCCCGGCGTGCTGACCACCCCCGCGGCGCAGCTGAATGTCTATGACATCGTAAACGCCAAGTACCTGGTGGTGGATCAGGCCGCCCTCGCTAAAATCGAGGAGGTGTACGCGTAATGACCGCATACGATATTGTGATCCGCCCCGTCATCACCGAGCGGGCCATGGCCGGAGCCGCCGGCAAGAAGTACGTCTTCGAGGTGGCCAAGGACGCCGGTAAGGTGGAAATCAAGAAAGCCGTAGAGGAAATCTTCGGCGTAAAGGTGGCCGCCGTCAACACCCTGACGGTGCCCGGCAAGGAAAAGCGCATGGGCGCGGGCCGTCCCGGCATGACGAAAACCTGGAAAAAGGCCTACGTCCAGCTGACCCCCGATTCCAAGACCATCGAGTTCTTTGAAGGCATGGTCTGATTCTACGGAAGGAGTGTAACGACAAATGTCTATTAAAACCTTTAAGCCGACGACTCCCTCCCGGCGTCAGATGACGGTCTCCGGATTCGACGGCATTGACAAAAAGGCCAAGCCCGAGCCCAAGCTCACCGAGACCCTGAAAAAGAGCGCCGGCCGGAACAGCTACGGCCGCATCACCGTCCGCCACCGGGGCGGCGGCAACAAGCGGAAATACCGTGTCATCGACTTCAAGCGCGACAAACACGATATGTTCGCCACCGTCCTCCGCCTGGAGTACGACCCCAACCGCTCCGCCAACATCGCCCTCCTGGAGTATGAGGACGGCGAGCGCCGCTATATTCTGGCCCCCGTGGGCTTGAAGGCCGGCGACAAGGTGGAGTCCGGCCCCAGCGCCGACATCAAGGAGGGCAACGCCCTCCCCCTGGCCAACATTCCCGTGGGCACCATGATCCACAACATCGAGCTCCACCCCGGCAACGGCGCCCAGCTGGTGCGCTCCGCCGGAACCGCCGCCCAGCTCATGGCGAAAGAGGGCGGCGACGCCCAGATCCGCATGCCCTCCGGCGAGGTCCGCATTGTTCGGACCAACTGCATGGCCACCATCGGCCAGGTGGGGAACATTGACCACGCCAACATCAACATCGGCAAAGCGGGCCGCAAGCGCCACATGGGCTGGCGTCCCACTGTCCGGGGCTCCGTCATGAACCCCTGCGACCACCCCCACGGCGGCGGCGAGGGCCGCGCCCCGGTTGGCCGCTCCGGGCCCGTGACCCCCTGGGGCAAGCCGGCTCTGGGCTACAAGACCCGGAAGAAGAAGAACCCCACCAGCAAATTCATCGTCAAGCGCCGCAACGAGAAGTAAGGGAGGCAGATGAAACATGAGCAGATCCATTAAGAAAGGCCCGTACGTTGCCCCCGAGCTTCTGAAGCGGGTCGAGGAAATGAACGCGAAGAACGAGAAGAAGGTCCTCAAGACCTGGAGCCGCAGCTCTACCATCTTCCCCTCCTTCGTGGGCCACACCATCGCCGTGCACGATGGCCGGAAGCATGTGCCCGTCTACGTCCAGGAGGACATGGTCGGCCACAAGCTGGGTGAGTTCGCCCCCACCCGCACCTTCCGCGGACACCGGAAGGACTGAGTTGAAGGAGGATGCAGAACATGGAAAATAAAGTTGCGAAGGCCTATCTGCGCTACGTCCGCATTGCCCCCCGGAAGGTCCAGATTGTCTGCGACCTGATCCGCGGCAAGGACGCGGGCAGCGCCATGGCCATCCTGATGCAGACCCCCAAGGCTGCCTCCGAGCCCCTGCAGAAGCTGCTGAAGAGCGCCGTTGCCAACGCCGAAAACAACTTCGGCATGGACCCCGCCAAGCTGGTGGTGTCCGAGGTTTACGCCACGCCCGGCCCCATCCTCAAGCGGATGATGCCCCGGGCCCAGGGCCGCGCCTACCGTATCAACAAGCGCACTTCTCACGTCACCCTGGCTGTGGCGGAAAAGGCATAAGAGGGAGGAGAACCGTTTATGGGACAGAAAGTCAATCCCCACGGCCTGCGCGTGGGCGTCATTAAAGACTGGGATTCCCGCTGGTACGCCAGTGACGAGAAGGTCGGCGACCTGATTGTGGAGGACCAGAAGATCCGCAAATACCTCAAAAAGACCCTGTACGGCGCCGGCGTGCCCAAGATTGAGATTGAGCGCAGCGGCGACGTGGTGACGGTCTTCCTGCACTGCGCCCGCCCCGGCATGGTCATCGGCAAGGGCGGCGAGCAGATCGAGCAGTACCGCCTGGCTGTGGAGAAGCTGGTGGGCAAGAAGGTCCGCCTGAACATCGTCGAGGTCCGCAACCCCGACATGAACGCCCAACTGGTGGCGGAGAACATCGCCCAGCAGCTGGAAAAGCGCATCTCCCACCGCCGCGCCATGAAGAACGCCATGGCCCGGGCCATGCGCGCCGGCGCCAAGGGCATCAAGACCTGCTGCTCCGGCCGTCTGGGCGGCCGCGAAATCGCGGGCGTTGAGCACTATCACGAGGGGACCATCCCCCTGCAGACCATCCGCGCCGACATTGAGTACGGCTTCGCGGAGGCCGCCACCACCTTTGGCCGCATCGGCGTGAAGGTGTGGATCTACAAGGGCGAGGTGCTGAGCCAGACCCTGCGCACCACTCCCCGCACCATGGACACCTCCAAGCCCTATCAGGAGCGCCGGGAGCGTCGTCCCCGCCGCGACGGCGACCGCCGGGGCGGCTTCAATCGGGACCGTCAGGGCGGCGGCGGCTTTAACCGCGGCGGCGGACGGCCCGGTCAGGGCGGCGGCTTCAACCGCGCCGGCGGCGGCCCCCGTCCCCAGGGCGGCTTCAACCGCGCCCCCGCCCGTCCCGCTCCCGCAGCGCCCGCCGCTCCCGCGGCCCCCAAGGAAGGAGGAAGCAACTAATGCTGATGCCGAAGAGAGTCAAATACCGCCGTGTGCACCGCGGCCGTATGACCGGCAAGGCCACCCGTGGCAACACCCTGGCGTACGGCGAGTATGGCCTGGTGGCCACCGAGCCCGCCTGGATCACCAGCAACCAGATTGAGGCGGCCCGTATCGCCATGACCCGTTACACCAAGCGCGGCGGACAGGTCTGGATCAAGATTTTCCCTGACAAGCCCGTGACCAAGAAGCCCGCCGAGACCCGCATGGGTTCCGGTAAGGGTTCCCCCGAGTTCTGGGTTGCCGTTGTGAAGCCCGGCCGCGTCATGTTCGAGATCGCCGGCGTGTCGGAAGAAGTTGCCCGCGAGGCCCTGCGTCTGGCCAGCCACAAGCTGCCCATCAAGACCAAGGTCATCGCCCGCGCCGAGGAAGCAGGTGAGTAAGATGAAGGCAAGTGAAATTCGTGAGATTCGCAAGATGACCCCGGAGCAGCTGAACGAGAAGCTGACGGGGCTGAAGAAGGACCTGTTTTTCCTTCGTATGCAGCACGCCACCAACCAGCTGGACAATCCCGTGAAAATCCGGGAGACCAAGCATGACATTGCCCGAGTCAAGACCGTGCTCCGGGAGCTCTCCGCTTCCGGCAAGCAGTGAGAAGGAGGTAAGGAAACATGGACGAGAAGAGAACTTCCTCCCGTAAGACCCGGGTTGGCAAGGTGGTCTCCGACAAGATGGACAAGACCGTCGTGGTCGCCATCGAGGACCGGGTGGCCCACCCCCTGTATAAGAAGATCGTCGGCCGCACCTACAAGCTGAAAGCTCACGACGAGCAGAACAGCTGCGGAATCGGCGACAAGGTAAAGGTGATGGAGACCCGCCCCCTGTCCAAGGACAAGCGCTGGCGCGTGGTTGAGATCATCGAGAAAGCGAAGTAAGGAGGCGTCGAGACATGATTCAGCAGGAAACCTTCCTGAAGGTCGCCGACAACACCGGCGCCAAGGAAATCAAGTGCATCCGCGTCCTGGGCGGTTCCAAGCGCAAATACGGGAACATCGGGGATGTGATCGTGGCCTCCGTCCGCAAGTCCGCCCCCGGCGGCACCGTGAAAAAGGGCGAAGTGGTCAAGGCCGTCATCGTCCGCTCCGCCAAGGGCATCCGCCGGAACGACGGAACCTATGTCCGGTTTGACGACAATGCCGCCGTCCTCATCAAGGACGACAAGAACCCCCGCGGCACCCGCATCTTTGGGCCCGTGGCCCGCGAGCTGCGGGACAAGGACTACATGAAAATCCTGTCCCTGGCTCCCGAAGTGATTTGAGGAGGGCAAAGACATGTCTATGAATATCAAAAAGGGCGACACAGTCGTCCGGCTCTCCGGCGACGGCGGTAAGGACAAGGACCTGAGCACCCACCAGGGCAAGGTCATTGCCACCCTGCCGAAGGAGAACAAAGTCGTGGTGGAGGGCATGAACCTGGTCACCTGCCACATCAAGCCCCGCCGTCAGGGCGAGGAGGGCGGCATCGTCAAGCGGGAAGCCGCTATATACGCCTGCAAGGTCCAGGTGGTCTGCCCCAAGTGCGGCAAGCCCACCCGGGTGGGCCACAAGGTAGAGAAGAAAACCGTGGCCGGCAAAGAGAAAAACGTCAGCGTCCGCATCTGCAAGAAGTGCGGCGCCGAGCTGTAAGGGAGGAGGAGTGAAACATGGCTGATAAGAAAGTGCCCAACCTCAAGGCGAAGTACGCCTCCGAGGTCGCTCCCGCCCTGATGAAGCAGTTTGGCTATAAGAGCGTCATGCAGATTCCCAAAATCGACAAGGTGGTCGTAAACGTGGGCTGCGGCGAGGCCAAGGAAAACGTCAAGATTCTGGACAACGTGGTCCGGGACCTGGCCCAGATCACCGGCCAGAAGCCCATCATCACCCGTTCCCGGAAGAACATCGCCAACTTCAAGCTCCGTGAAAATATGCCCATCGGCGCGAAGGTCACCCTCCGCGGCGAGAAGATGTGGGAGTTCCTGGACCGCCTCTTTAACGTGGCCCTGCCCCGCGTCCGTGACTTCCAGGGCATCAGCCCCAACGCCTTCGACGGCCGGGGCAACTACGCCCTGGGCATCCGGGAGCAGCTGATCTTCCCCGAGATCGAGTATGATAAAATCGACAAGATCCGGGGCATGGACGTGGTCATCTGCACCACCGCGCACACCGACGAAGAGGCCCGCGCCCTGCTCACCCAGGTCGGCGCGCCCTTCGCCCGCTAAGGAGGGAGAGAAGAATGGCTAAGAAATCCATGATTCTGAAGCAGCAGCGCCCCGCCAAGTACTCCAGCCGGAAGTACAACCGCTGCAAGCTCTGCGGCCGTCCCCACGCGTATCTCCGGGACTACGGCGTGTGCCGTATCTGCTTTAGGGAGCTGGCCTATAAGGGCGAGATTCCCGGCGTCCGCAAGGCTTCTTTCTAAGAACCCCGGACTTGTTTTGTGAACAGGGGCCTTAGATATGGGGCCTTTGGGATAACGGATAGCGAAAGGTCATGGCCAATCGGGATGGAACCCAATTGGTCATGATACCTCGCTACCGCAGCGGTTTTAAAACCGCAACTCTAAAATAGGAGGAACTTACACCATGCATATCACCGATCCGGTTGCGGATATGCTCACCCGCATCCGCAACGCCGTCAGCGCGAAACACGACACCGTGGATGTCCCCGCTTCCAACATGAAAAAGAGCATCGCTCAGATTCTGCTGGACGAGGGCTATATCAAAAATTTCCAGATCGTGGACGACGGCACCCAGGGAAAGATTCACATCACCCTGAAGTATAACGCGGGCAAGGAAAAGGTCATCACCGGCCTGCGCCGCGTCTCCAAGCCGGGCCTTCGGGTCTACGTGGGCGCCGACGAGCTGCCCCGCGTGCTCCGCGGCCTGGGCATCGCTATCATCTCCACGTCCAAGGGCGTCATGACCGACAAGAAGGCCCGCGAGCTTCATGTCGGCGGCGAAGTCCTGGCGTTCGTCTGGTAAGGAGGGTATTGAACAATGTCTAGAATCGGCAGAATGCCCATTACCGTCCCCGCCGGCGTGACCGTGAACATCGCCGAGGGTAATGTGGTCACTGTGAAGGGACCCAAGGGCCAGCTGACCCGCGCGCTGCGCCCGGAGATGATCATTGAACAGGAAGGCACCACGATCACCGTGAAGCGTCCTTCCGAGGATAAGCTGCACCGCAGCCTCCACGGCCTGACCCGCACGCTCCTGCACAACATGGTGGTCGGCGTGACCGACGGCTATGCCAAGGAGCTGGATGTCAACGGCGTGGGCTACCGTGTGGCCAAGGAGGGAAGCAACCTGGTCATGAACCTGGGCTATTCCCATCAGGTGATCGTTTCGGAGGTGGAGGGCATCACCATCGAGGTTCCCTCCCCCAATAAAATCATCATTCGCGGCTGCGACAAGGAGGCCGTGGGCCAGTTTGCCGCCGAGGTCCGCGAGAAGCGCCCGCCCGAGCCGTACAAGGGCAAGGGAATCAAGTATACCAATGAAACCATCCGCCGCAAGGTCGGTAAGACCGGCGCCAAGAAGTAAGGAGGTGTGCCGAAATGATTAAAAGACCCAATACCAACGCCCAGCGCATGAAGCGCCACAAGAGGGTGCGCGCCAAGATCTCCGGCACTCCCGAGATGCCGCGCCTGAACGTGTTCCGCAGCGAGGCCAACATCTACGCCCAAATCATCGACGATGTCGCCGGCGTGACCCTGGTCTCCGCTTCCTCCCTGGATAAGGCCGTCGAAGGCTACGGCGGGAATGTCGCCGCAGCGGAGGCCGTGGGCAAGCTCGTGGCCGAGCGTGCCAAGGCCAAGGGTATCGAGACCGTGGTGTTTGACCGCGGCGGCTACCTGTATCACGGCCGTGTGAAGGCCCTGGCCGAGGGCGCCCGCGAGGGCGGCCTGCAGTTCTAAGGAGGGAGGAACGTTCAATGCCTAGATTTGAAAGAGAGCAGAGCGAGTATATCGAAAAAGTCGTGTACCTGAACCGCGTTTCCAAGACCGTGAAGGGCGGCCGGGTCATGAAGTTCTCCGCCCTGGTGGTCGTGGGCGACGGCAAGGGCAAGGTTGGCTACGGCCTGGGCAAGGCCGCCGAAGTTCCCGAGGCCATCCGCAAGGGCATCGAGGCCGCCAAGAAAAATATGATTACCGTGACTCTGGCGGGCACCACCCTGCCCCATGAGACCATCGGGGAAGCCGGCGCGGGCCGGGTGCTGATGAAGCCCGCCGCCCCCGGTACCGGCGTTATCGCCGGCGGCGCGGTCCGCGCCGTCGTGGAGGCCGCGGGCATCAAGGACATCCGTGCCAAGAGCCTCCGGTCCAACAACCCCAACAACGTTGTCGCCGCCGCCTTCCAGGGACTCAAGAGCATGCGCGGTCCCGAGGAGGTTGCCCGCATTCGCGGGAAGAGCGTCGAAGACATCGTGGGTTAAGGAGGCAACAAACGTGGCAAACTTAAGGATTGAGCTCGTCAAGAGCCTGAACGGCCGCCTGGAAAAGCAGGTTGCCACCGCGCATTCCCTGGGTCTGCGCAAAATCGGTGACGTCACCGTGCAGCCCGACAACGATCCCACCCGCGGAAAAGTGGCGAAGATCGGCTATCTGCTGCAAGTTACCGAAGAGAAGTAAGGAGGCGCCAAACATGAAATTAAGCGAACTGTCTCCCGCCGAAGGTTCCGTCCGGCAGGCATACCGCAAGGGCCGGGGCGCCGGCAGCGGCAACGGAAAGACCGGCGGCCGGGGCCACAAGGGTCAGAAGGCCCGCTCCGGCGGCAAGGTCCGCGTGGGCTTTGAAGGCGGCCAGATGCCTCTGGCCCGCCGGGTCCCCAAGCGCGGCTTCAACAACATCTTCGCCAAACCCCTGGAGGTTGTGAACCTCAGCGCCCTGAACGCGTTCAGCGACGGGGACACCGTCACTGCCGAGGCGCTGCTGGAAAAGGGCGTCCTCAGCAAGTGCGAGTACGGCTTCAAGGTCCTGGGCAACGGGAAGCTCACCAAAAAGGTCACTGTCAAGGCCAACGCTTTTTCCGCGTCTGCCAAGGAGGCCATCGAGGCAGCCGGCGGAAAGGCGGAGGTGAAGTAACGTGATCCAAACCGTTCGCAAAGCCTGGGCCATCCCCGAGCTGAAAAAGAAGATCGTCTTCACGCTGCTGATTCTGCTGATCTTCCGCATCGGCAACGCCATCACCGTCCCCTATATCGACGTGGCCCAGCTGGAAGCCCAGCTCAGGGGCATGGGCGCCACGATTCTGGGACTGTACAACGTGATGAGCGGCGGCGCTTTCGCCACCGCCACGGTCTTTGCCCTGAGCATTCAGCCCTATATCAACAGCTCCATCATCATTCAGCTGCTCACCGTGGCCATCCCCTACCTTGAAAATCTGGCCAAGGACGGCGGCGAAGAGGGCCGGAAGAAAATCCAGTCCATCACCCGCTACACCACCGTGGCCATCGCCATTCTCCAGGCCGTGGGCTATTACTTCATGATGGACCGCTACGGCATCCTGGCCCCCGGGGCCGAGGGCATCTGGCCCGCTTTGGTCATCATCGTGTCCTTCATCGCCGGTTCCTCCTTTGTCATGTGGATGGGCGAGCAGGTCACCGAGTTCGGTGTGGGCAACGGCATTTCCATCATCCTCTTCGCGGGCATCGTCTCCCGGGTCCCCAGCATGATTTCCAGCATGGCCCAGGGCGTGAGCCGGTGGTCCGCCATCAACAGCGGCGCCATGACCGCAGAGAGCCTGACCGAGGCCGGCTACACCGCCGACCAGGCCCAGCAGCTCCTGGACAGCGCCATGCCTCCCTGGGGCGTGATCCTGCTTTTAGTGGGCGGCCTGGCCCTCATCGCCTTCATCGTGTTCATCAACGACGCCGAGCGCCGCATCCCTGTGCAGTACGCCAAGCGTCAGGTGGGCCGGAAAATGTACGGCGGCCAGAGCAGCAACCTGCCTATGAAGGTGAGCATGGCCGGCGTCCTGCCCGTCATCTTCGCCCAGAGCATTGCCTCTTTGCCCATCACCATCTGGAGCTTCGTGGGCATCCCCGCCGAGGGTACCGTATCCCGGAGCATCTATGACGCCATCGACACGAAGTCGGTGATGTATATGGTGGTCTATTTCATCTTGATTATCGGCTTTGCCTATTTCTACTCCAGCATCCAGTTCAACCCCGTGGAAATTGCCAACAACATGAAAAAGCAGGGCGGCTTTATCCCCGGTTTCCGTCCCGGCAAGCCCACGGTGGACTTCATCCGCAAGGTGCTGAATAAGATTACCCTGTTCGGCGCCATCTACCTGGGCATCGTGGCCATCTGCCCCCTGATCATCGGCCGCATCCTGGGCAACAACTCCGTGGCCATCGGCGGCACCTCCGTCATCATCGTGGTGGGCGTGGCGCTGGAGACGGTCAAGGCTCTGGAATCCCAGATGCTGATGCGTCAGTACAAGGGCTTCCTGGAGTAATCGAGAGACAATATTGGATGCCGGCGCCGGGCGGGGCCGTGGAGCTCCGCCCGCGCCCGGAATACAGGAGGGGTTAACCATGAAATTGATCCTGTTGGGCGCCCCGGGCGCCGGAAAGGGAACACAGGCCGACATCCTGTGTGAAAAGCTGAACATTCCCACCATCTCCACCGGCAACATCCTCCGCGCCGCCGTGAAGAACGGCACCCCCACGGGCTTGAAGGCCAAGGCCTTTATGGACGCGGGGCAGCTGGTGCCCGATGAAGTCATCATCGGCATCATCTCCGAGCGGCTGGAGGAGCCGGACTGCGCCGGGGGCTACATCCTGGACGGGGTGCCCCGTACCATCGCCCAGGCCGAGGCCCTGGAGAAAGCCGGAATCGTCTTCGACGCCGTGGTCTCCCTGGAGGTCAGCGACGAGACGATTATGGAGCGCATGAGCGGCCGCCGGGTCTGCCCGGACTGCGGCGCCAGCTACCACGTCGCGGCGGTGCCCCCCAAGGCGGAGGGCGTGTGCGACAAGTGCGGCGGGAAATTGATTCAGCGCAAGGATGATGCCCCCGAGACGGTGAAGTCCCGCCTCGAGGTCTATCATAAGGAGACGGAGCCCCTCAAGGCGTTTTACGCGGAGCGGGGCCTGCTGAAGACGGTGGAGAACCAGCCGACTGTGGAAGCCAATACCCAGGCGATCCTCCGCGTTTTGGGGAGATGACGGAATGATCACCCTGAAATCCTCCCATGAGATCGACTTGATGCGCCGGAGTGGAAAAATTACCGCGGCTGCCCGTGCTTTGGCAGGGGAAATGGTAAAGCCCGGCGTGACAACCCGGGAGATCAACGACGCGGTGGAGCGGTTTATCCGCCAGCAGGGGGCGGTCCCGTCCTTTCTCCATTACAACGGCTACCCAGCCAGCGCCTGCATCAGCGTCAACGACGAAATCATCCACGGCATCCCCGGAAAACGGGTCCTGCAGGAAGGCGATATCGTCAGCGTGGACGTGGGCGCGTACATCGGGGGCTTTCATGGAGACTGCGCGGCGACATTCCCCTGCGGAAGGATTTCCCCGGAGGCCCAGCGCCTGATCGACGTGACCAGGCAGAGCTTCTTCGAGGGCATCCGCTTCGCCCGGGAGGGACAGCGCCTTCAGGACGTCTCCGCGGCGGTTCAGGCCTATGTGGAGCAAAACGGCTTTTCCGTGGTCCGGGAATACGTGGGCCACGGCGTGGGAGCCAAGATGCACGAATCGCCGGAGATCCCAAATTACGGCCGCCCAGGCCACGGCCCCCGGCTTCTCCGGGGAATGACCCTGGCCATCGAGCCCATGGTCAACGCCGGTTCCGCCGCCATCACTCAATTGAGCGACGGTTGGACGGTGAAGACCGCCGACGGAAAGTGGGCGGCCCACTATGAAAACACGATCCTGATTACCGATGGCGCGCCGGAGATTCTCACGGCCCCCGCTATTTGACAACAGGTGAGAGAGAACGCATGGAGATTGCGAAATCAAACATCGTCCGCTCCAACGCGGGGCGGGACAAGGGTAAGCTCTTTGTCGTCCTGGCGGTGGAGGGAGAGTACCTCCTGCTGGCGGACGGAAAATCGAGAAAGGTGGAATCCCCGAAGCGGAAGAAGCGCAGGCATGTGCTCTTCGTCTCGGCGGAGGAGACCCGCCTCGCCGAAAAGATCAAGAGCGAGGAGAAGATCACCAACAGTGAGCTTCGCAGGACGCTCGCGGCCTGCCGCGAGGCGATCCAGCCGGACCAGGAGGGATAACGTTTGGCAAAATCCGACATGATTGAAGTGGAAGGTGTTGTGGTGGAGGCCCTGCCCAACACGACGTTCCAGGTTGACATTGGAAATGGTCACATGATTCTGGCGCATATTTCCGGGAAACTGAGGATGAATTTCATCAGGATTCTGCCCGGCGACAAGGTCACGGTGGAGATGTCCCCGTACGATCTGACCCGGGGCCGGATCACCTGGCGCAGCAAATGACATCAAACGACGTAAACCGCTGAAAGGAATGGTTGCAGACTATGAAAGTAAGACCGTCCGTGAAGCCCATGTGCGAAAAGTGCAAGGTTATCCGCCGCAAAGGCCGTGTTATGGTCATTTGCGAGAACCCGAAGCACAAGCAGAGACAGGGCTGAGAATTGAAATTGGAGGTGCTTTAAAAGTATGGCACGTATTGCCGGTATTGACCTGCCGAAGGATAAACGTATCGAAATCGGCCTCACCTATATCTACGGCATTGGACGCAAGAGCGCCAAGGACATCCTGGCGAAGTCCGGCGTGAACCCCGACACCCGGGTGAAGGACCTGACGGACGCCGACGAGCAAAAGCTCCGTGACGCCATTGACGACTACACCGTCGAGGGCGACCTCCGGCGGCAGACCGCCCTGGACATCAAGCGGCTCAGCGAAATCGGCTGCTACCGGGGCCTCAGGCACCGCAAGGGCCTGCCCGTTCGGGGCCAGCGCAGCAAAACCAACGCCCGTACCCGGAAGGGACCCAAGAAGACCATCGCCAACAAGAAGAAGTAAGGAGGGAGAAAGAGTATGGCAGCACAGAAATCCGGCGGTAAGAAAGTCATCCGCCGCCGCCGTGAGCGGAAGAACATTGAGCGTGGCCAGGTCCATATCCGTTCTTCCTTCAACAATACCATGGTAACCGTCACCGACGCCCAGGGCAACGCCATTTCCTGGGCCTCCTCCGGCGGCCTCGGCTTCCGGGGCAGCAAGAAGTCCACCCCCTTCGCGGCCCAGACCGCGGCGGAGACCGCCGCCCGCGCCGCCATGGAGCATGGGCTCAAGACCGTGGAAGTGTTCGTCAAGGGACCCGGCCAGGGCCGTGAGGCCGCCATCCGGGCGCTGCAGGCCGTGGGCCTGGAAGTGACGATGATCAAGGACGTCACCCCCATCCCCCACAACGGCTGCCGCCCCCCGAAGCGCCGCCGCGTCTGATCGAAAGAGGAGGTAAGAAGCAATATGGCAAGGAATATGCAGCCCATCGCCAAGCGCTGCAAGGCTTTGGGCATCTCTCCCGCCGTCATGGGGTACGCCAAAAAGGAGACCAACCGGAATCCCGGCGGCCAGATGCGGAAGAAGAAAAGCGAATATGGCATTCAGCTGAACGAAAAGCAGAAGGTCAAGTTCATCTACGGCATCCTGGAAAAGCAGTTCCACAGCTACTATGAGGCCGCCGCCGCCGCCCCCGGCAAGACCGGCGACAACCTGCTTATCAATGTGGAGCGCCGCCTGGACAACGTGGTGTACCGCATGGGCTTCGCCATGACCCGCCGTCAGGCCCGTCAGCTGGTGAACCATGGGCATTTCACCGTCAACGGCAAAAAGGTCGACATCCCCTCCTACCAGGTGAAGGGCGGCGACGTGGTGGAAGTGGCGGAAAGCAGCCGCTCCTCCGAGGTCTTCAAGCGCCTCACCGGCCAGGACGCCCCCATCTTCCTCCTGCCCGCGTGGCTGGAGCGGGAGAAGAATGGCCTGAAGGGCACCGTGACCCGCCTCCCCGCTCGTGAGGATATCGACATCCCCGTGGAGGAGCACCTGATCGTCGAGCTCTACTCCAAGTAAGCGGAGGATACCCTCGATAATGAGCCGAACCAGAGGCGGCGTCTTGCGCCGCCCGTTGAGAAGATGAAGGAGGGTACTGCGTGATCGAAATCGAAAAGCCCCAGATTGAATGCAGCGAAGCGCCTGGTGATGTAACCTATGGCAAATACGTGGTGGAACCCCTGGAGCGGGGATACGGTACGACGCTGGGCAACGCCCTGCGGCGGATCATGCTCTCCTCGCTGCCCGGCACCGCGCCGACTACCATCAAAATCGCCGGTGTTCAGCACGAGTTTTCCACCATTCCCGGCGTGAAGGAAGATGTGACGGAGATCGTCTTGAATATCAAGAGCCTCCTGACCAAGCTCCACAGCGACTCGGTGAAGACGGTCTATATCGAGGCGGTGGGCCCCTGCGTGGTGACCGCCGGCGACATCAAGGCCGACGGCGAGGTGGAGGTTCTGAACCCGGACCTGCACATCGCCACACTGGACAACGGGGCATCTCTGAACATGGAGATTACCCTGTCCCATGGCCGGGGCTATGTCCCCGCCGACCGCAACAAGCCCCAGCAGAATGTGATCGGGACCATTGGGGTAGATTCCATCTACACGCCGGTGTACAAGGTGAATTATACCGTGGAGCCCACCCGCGTGGGCGCTTCCAGCGACTTTGACAAGCTGACGCTGGAGGTCTGGACGGACGGCACCATCTCCGCCCGGGACGCCGTCTCTCTGGGAGCAAAGATCCTCTGCGACCATTTCACGCTGTTCACCGACCTGAGTGAGAACGTCGGCAGCCGCCCCACCGTGGTGGAGAAGGCGGAAGCCCAGCGGGACAAGGTGCTGGAGATGACCATCGAGGAGCTGGACCTCAGCGTCCGGAGCTTCAACTGCCTGAAGCGGGCCAACATCAACACGGTGGAGGACTTGATTTCCAAGACCGAGGACGAGATGATGAAGGTCCGCAACCTGGGACGCAAGTCCCTGGAGGAGGTCATCAACAAGCTGGCCATGATGGGCCTGCACCTGGCCGACGAGGAGAATAATTGACCGTCCCCGCCGGAGAGCGAAGGAGAAACCATAACAAGTAAGGAGGAAACCGAAATGCCTCGTAAGCTCGGCAAGACCTCTGACCAGCGCAGAGCCATGCTGCGTCAGCAGGTCACGGATTTCCTGGATCACGGGAAGATGGAGACCACCGTCACCCGGGCCAAGGAGATCAAGCCCCTGGCTGAGAAAATGATTACCCTGGGCAAGAAGAGCGACCTGGCCGCCTACCGGCAGGCCATGAGCTTCATCACCCGGGAGGATGTCTGCAAGAAGCTGTTCAAGGAAATCGCGCCCACCTACGCGGAGCGCAACGGCGGCTATACCCGCATCATCCGCACCGGCATCCGCCGTGGCGACGCCGCGGAGACCGCGGTGATTGAGCTGGTGTAAGAGCACGTATAAGAGCGCTTTGTCATGAGAACCTAGGCTCATGACAAAGCGCTCTTTCTTTTCGTGATTTTTCCAATAAAATTCCCCGGAGAGCTGCGCATACTAACCCCGGATAAATAAGGGGGAACTGCGCGATGGTGAAGAAGATTGTCCCAATTTTCATACTGGCCCTTCTGACCGCCCTGTGCCTGCCGGGCGGCGAGGCAATACCCGCGGACGGAGGGGCCGAGATTCCGGCGGGGGAGAAGTACGTGGCCCTGACCTTTGACGACGGCCCCCGGCGGGGCACCACGGAGCGTCTGCTGGACGGTTTGAAGGAACGGGGGGCCAAGGCCACCTTTTTCCTCATCGGCCAGCAGATTGAAGACAACGCCGCGCTGGTGGCCCGCATGGCGGAGGAGGGGCACCAGATAGGAAACCACACCTGGAGCCACCAGCGGCTGGACGGCATCCTCCCGGATGAGGCGGCCCAGGAGGTGGCCCGGACGGAAGCGGCGCTGGAGGCGCTGCTGGGGGGCGGGGAATACTGGCTGCGGCCTCCCTACGGCCAAGTGGCGGAGGGGGTGGAGCTTGGCGTGCCCATGGTGAAGTGGTGCGTGGACCCCCGGGACTGGGAGAGCCGGGACGCGGAAAAAGTAACCCGGGCGATTTTGGACTGCGTAGAGCCCAACAGCATCATTCTGCTCCACGATATCTATTCCACATCGGTGGACGCGGCCCTGCGGGTGGTGGATCGGCTTCAAGAGGAGGGCTATTGGTTCGTGACAGTGGAGGAGCTGCTGTGGCTGAACGGCGTGACCCCGGAGGCGGGGCGGATGTACCGGACGGGGAAGGGGTAAATTTCCCCGTCCCGGCGGAAAATTTTGTTGACAAGAGGGAGAGGGTATGCTATGATGTTATGCGTGTTCAAGAGACGGCGCCTTCTTGTGGAGAGATGTCCGAGTGGTTGAAGGAACCGGTCTTGAAAACCGGCGGCGCGCAAGTGCCCGTGGGTTCGAATCCCACTCTCTCCGCCAACTTTTTAAAAGTGAATCCGGATCTGCGGAAGTACCCAAGTGGCCGAAGGGGCTCCCCTGCTAAGGGAGTAGGCTGGATAAAACCGGCGCGAGGGTTCAAATCCCTCCTTCCGCGCCAGAGAAAACCTTGGAATTGCAATGGTTCCAGGGTTTTCTCTTTGTTTTTTTCCTTCTTTTTTCCCTTATCATGCCCTGATTGCCTCCATGGCGCAGGCCGTGAAAGCGGGCATTGTCCGGGCCGATACTGCAAGCGGTTTTCTTGAACTCCTTGCAGACCGTGAAATGGGCCGGGTGTTCGCAAAAAAGGGCCTCTGCCGGTATAGACAGAGGCCCTAAAAATATCATGATTTACCTTGCATTTCAGGATTTGCGGGTGTACAATGAGAACACGAGATGAACAAAGGCAGGACGCGGGGTGTTAGCAGCACCCCACGCCCCTATGCGGGAGACGTGACCTCCCACACAACAGTATAACTGCGCCAGCCTCATTATACCGGACTTTTCATGAATTTACAAGGCCGGGTTTGGGGTTTGTGTCTGATATGCGGTGTGGGGTTATTATATCCTGCGCCGCTTTTGTTTGTCTCAGCGGCACCCAGGCAAATCCCCCAGGGAGCCATGCTCCTCGGGGGCCGGACCGCTGAGCGGCAGCAAATATGATATGAGGAGAGCGGTACTGATGAAAAGACTATGTTCCTTGGTTTTGGCTCTGGCGCTGTGCCTGGGCCTCTGCGTCCCGGCGGGGGCGGCGGAGTTTTCCGACGTGCCCGGCGCCCACACCTTCCATGACGCGGTTGTCTGGTGTTCGGGCCAGAGCATCGTCAACGGCTATGAGGACAACACGTTCCGCCCCGCCAACACCGTCAGCCGGTCCAATTTCACCGTCATGCTGTCCCGCGCGTTTTTCGCGGCTGATATCGAAAAGTACAAAAACCCCATATATATCTCTCCAGCGGAACCTTCTGGGCCAACTATCAGGCCATGATGGCGAACCAGGCGCTGAACAACACCAGCTTTGCGGACGACACGGATATTGTTCAGGAAATGAGCCGCAGTATCTCCCGGTACGACATGGCCCAGCTCATCACCAATATTATGACCAGGCAGGGCTTCCCGGCAAGCAGCTCTGACAAGTCTGCGGCTATTGCCAAAATCACGGACTACAATAATATTCCCAGCCAGTACCGGGATGCGGTCGCCAATGTGTATGCTCTGGGCATTATCACCGGCTATGCTGACGGCTCTTTCAGCGGTGAAGTTACGATGAACCGCGGACAGGCCGCTGTCGTAATTTACCGCATGATGCAGTATTCCGGAAACTCCGGCGGAAATATCACCAATCCTGACCCCGAGACTCCCGCAGAACCTGAGACTCCCAGCAAGCCTAGCCAGCCCGACCAAACTGGAAAGACTCTGACCAACGGCAAGCCCGTAACCGAAGCCAACATCTTGGAACTCCTGTCTGAACTTCAGGCTAAGTATCCTGAACACACCAGCTTTGTAAACGGCTATCGTGACGGAATCAAAAGCTACGATGTTCTCAAAGTCACGAACACCTATGATAGAGCCAAAGGTGGAAAAACCAGCACATCTGCCGGCTGCGGCGGTTGGGCAGCTCTCGTCAGCGACTATATCTTTGGCCAGACCGGTTTTCCCGCCCGCAAGATTGCGACGGCCGATGCCCGTCCTGGAGACATCGGTATTTCAGTGGACGGCAATGGTAAGCTCACACATGTCTTCATCGTTACAAGCCGCGCTCAGCATAATGATGAATGCCAATGGACAGAATTTGACACCACCGACAGCAACCCTACTGGTCCAAACAACACATATGAAATTATATGGGACATTGGACATTCTAATTGGGACGACCCTCAACCTGGAGACTGGACCGTTGACGTCTGGACCCGCTATCCTAACTAAAAACGTCCGAAAAGCGGCCTTGCCGAAAAAGATAGTCTTCCCCCAGCACAGAGAGAAGCCAGCGTCAAGGGCCGAAAAAATTTCCGCATCACTATCCAGAGTACCCCCAGGTCCGGGACGATATTATGATGAACCGGAAAGCGGGCTTTTCCATGCGGGGCGTGGGAGGACCGGGAGCAAAAGGAGGCGTCACCCCTCCGGCGTCTGAGAATATGAAAAACGGCCCATGGAGCTGGTTCCATGGGCCGTTTTATTGAAAAAAGGATACGAAATGTCCATTTTCCCCTTGACAGAGAAAAATGGACGTGGTAAAATAAAGCACTTATCGACAGCGGGTGGAAAATCCCCCGCTTCATACCTTAATCGGAGTATAGCACATTTCCCAGAAGAATGCAAGAGCGGGGCGAAAGGTTTTTAACAACGGAGCCCGGCGTGTCCCTATCCCCGCCGCCGGTGGCGGCAGAAAGGTGAATGTGAAGATGGCCAAAGACAAGTATTACGGAAAGACCCTTCGCAAAAACTTCGCCCGGTATGAGGAAGTCGTCTCCATGCCGAACCTCCTGGAGATTCAGAAGACCTCCTATCAGGAGTTCCTGGATACCGGCCTCCGGGAGGTCTTCGCCGACGTGGGCGCGATCAGCGACTACCAGGGCAACCTGGAGCTGACCTTCATCGACTACAAGATGGATGAAAAGCCCAAGTACGATGTGGAGGAGTGCAAAGCCCGGGACGCCAACTATGCCGCCCCCCTCAAGGTCAAGGTCCGCCTGCGGAACAAGGAGACCGAGGAGATCAAAGAACAGGAGATTTTCATGGGGGACTTCCCCCTGATGACCCAGTCCGGCACGTTCATCGTCAACGGCGCGGAGCGGGTCGTAGTCTCCCAGATTGTCCGGTCCCCCGGCGTGTACTACGGCCACGAGGTGGACATCAAGACCGACCTGCCCATCCTCACCTCCCAGGTCATCCCCCAGCGGGGTGCCTGGCTGGAGTATGAGACCGACGCCAACGAGCTCTTCTGGGTCCGCATCGACAAGAACCGGAAGATCCCCGTCACCTGCCTCATCCGGGCCCTGGGCCATGAGGCGGGCTATGAGAACCTGAAAACCGACCAGGGCATTTTGGACCGCTTCGGAGACGATCCCCGCATCGTGGCCACCTTAGAGAAGGACCCCTGCAAGAGCTACGAGGACGCCATGCTGGACATCTACCGCCGCCTGCGTCCCGGAGAGCCCCCCACGGTGGAGGCCAGCGAGACCTTGGTCACGGGGCTGTTCTTTGACCCCCGGCGCTACGACCTTTCTGTGGTGGGCCGGTATAAGTTCAACAAGAAGCTTTCGCTGTGGCAGCGGGTCACCGGGCGGAAGCTGGTTTACCCCGTGGCGGACCCCGCCACCGGCGAGATTCTCTTTGACGAGGGCTGCCTCCTGTCCAAGGAGGACGCCCGCCTGCTGGACGCTGCGGGCGTCTGCGACGTGACGATCGACGTGGACGGCACGCCCCTCCGGGTAATCTCCAACGGCATGTGCGACATGAGCCGCTACGTGGATTTCGACCCCTGGGAGACCTGCAAGATCAAAGAGCGGGTCCGCTTCGGCGTCCTCCAGGAGCTGCTGAGCCAGTACAGCGGGGAGGAGCTCATTGACCAGATCATTCTCCACAAGGATCAGCTGGTACCCAAGCACATCATTGTGGACGACATCCTGACCTCCATCAACTATATGAACGGCCTGGCCCGGGGCGTCTCCGTCAAGGACGACATCGACCATCTGGGCAACCGCCGCCTGCGCTGCGTGGGCGAGCTGCTTCAAAACCAGTTCCGCATCGGCTTCAGCCGGATGGAGCGGGTCATCCGGGAGCGCATGACCATCCAGGACATGGATATCGTCACGCCCCAGAGCCTTATCAACATCCGCCCTGTCACGGCGGCCATCAAGGAGTTCTTCGGCTCCAGCCCCTTAAGCCAGTTCATGGACCAGACGAACCCCCTGGCGGAGCTGACCCACAAGCGCCGCCTCTCCGCCCTGGGCCCCGGCGGCCTCTCCCGTGAGCGGGCCAACATGGAGGTCCGGGACGTGCACTACAGCCACTATGGCCGCATGTGCCCCATCGAGACGCCCGAAGGTCCCAACATCGGCCTGATTTCGTATCTGGCCACCTACGCCCGCATCAACGAGTACGGCTTCATAGAGGCCCCCTACCGGGCGGTGGATAAGGAGAACGGCAAAGTCTCCGAGGAAATCACCTATATGACCGCCGACGAGGAGGACAACTTCATCGTCGGCCAGGCCGCGGAGCCGGTGGATGAAAACGGCTGCCTGGTCAACGCCCGTATCACCGGGCGGCACCGGGACGAGATCGTGGACGTGGACCGGGAGATGGTGGACTACATTGACGTAAGCCCCCGGATGATGGTCTCCATCGCCACCGCCATGATCCCCTTCCTCCCCAACGACGACGCCAACCGGGCCCTGATGGGCGCCAACATGCAGCGTCAGGCGGTGCCCCTGCTGCGGCCCCATGCCCCCATCGTGGGCACCGGCATGGAGCACAAAATCTGCATTGACTCCGAAATCGTGGTCCTGGCGGAGGGCGACGGCGTGGTCACGGACCTGGACGCCCGCCATGTCACCGTGCAGTACGACAGCACCGAGAACAACCCCGCCCCCATCCGGGGGGAGAAGAAAACCTATAAGCTCATTAAGTTCCTCCGCTCCAACCACACGACCTGCATCAACCAGCGCCCCATTGTGGAGGTTGGCGAGCGGGTCCATGGCCGGGGGATTGGCCCCGACGGCCAGATGATGGACCCCACCGTCCTGGCGGACGGCCCCGCCACCGAGCAGGGCGAGATCGCCCTGGGCCAGAACATCCTGGTGGGCTTCATGACCTGGGAGGGCTACAACTACGAGGACGCCGTCCTGCTGAACGAGCGCCTGGTCCGGGAGGACCTCTATACCTCCATCCACATTGAGGAGTTCGAGATCGACGCCCGGGACACCAAGCTGGGCCCCGAGGAGATCACCCGGGACATCCCCAACGTGGGCGAGGACGCCATGAAGGACCTGGACGAAAACGGCATCATCCGCGTGGGCGCGGAGGTCAAGGCCGGGGACATCCTGGTGGGCAAGGTCACCCCCAAGGGCGAGACGGACCTCACCGCCGAGGAGCGCCTCCTCCGGGCCATTTTCGGCGAGAAGGCCCGGGAAGTCCGGGATACCTCCTTGAAAGTCCCCCACGGCGAGAGCGGCATTGTGCTGGACACCAAGGTCTTCACCCGGGAGGGCGGCGACGAGCTGGGGCCCGGCGTGAACATGGTGGTCCGGGTCTATATCGCCCAGCGCCGGAAAATCCAGGTGGGCGACAAGATGGCCGGACGCCACGGCAACAAGGGCGTGGTCTCCCGGGTCCTGCCCCAGGAGGATATGCCCTTCCTGCCCGACGGAACGCCTCTGGACATCGTGCTGAACCCCCTGGGCGTGCCCAGCCGTATGAACATCGGCCAGGTGCTGGAGGTTCACTTGGGCTACGCCGCCCACGCCTTGGGCTGCAAGGTGGCAACCCCCATTTTCGACGGCGCCCGGGAGGAGGATATCCGGGCCATGCTGGCCGAGGCGGGACTGTTCCGCACGGTGGAGACCAGCGAAATGCTGTCCACCGACGGAAGCAAGCAGTATTACCTGTCCGAGGAAGACGGCCGCCGCCCCGTGACGGCGGAGGAGCTGGCGGACACCGGGGCCCTGGCCGCCTGGAAGACGGAGGGCCGCCTCCTGGTGGCCGACGGCAAGAGCGTCCTCTATGACGGGCGCACCGGCGAGCGGTTTGACAACCCCGTCACGGTGGGCTACGTCTACTTCCTCAAGCTCCACCACCTGGTGGACGATAAGATTCACGCCCGTTCCACCGGCCCCTACTCCCTGGTCACCCAGCAGCCCCTGGGCGGCAAGGCCCAGTTCGGCGGCCAGCGCTTCGGCGAGATGGAGGTCTGGGCCCTGGAGGCCTACGGCGCGGCCTACACCCTCCAGGAGATTCTGACGGTCAAGTCCGACGACGTGACGGGCCGTGTCCGCACCTACGAGGCCATCGTCAAGGGCCACAACGTGCCCCAGCCCGGCGTGCCCGAGTCCTTCAAGGTCCTGGTCAAGGAGCTCCAGTCCCTGTGCCTGGACATCCAGGTCCTGGACGCCCAGGGGAATCCCATCGAGCTGCGGGAGGACGAGGACGCCATGGACACCTTCAACCTGGCCCGGATGGACGCCGACGACGAGCGCAGCCGCAGCGCCTATACCGAGGACATGGCGGCGGAGTTCCAGGATTCCGGCTTTGATATCGAGGACGCCCCCGAGGACGCCGGGGCGGACATCGACGCCGATTTTGACGACGGCGAGGACGACGAATGATGCGTTCGTTGAATATTCCGGCAGTACCGGAGCAATGAAGGAGGAACGCGCAAGATGACCGACAACAAAACCGGCGGCAATATCGCCTTCGATACCATAAAAATCGGCATGGCCTCTCCGGAGCAGATTCGCGCCTGGTCCTACGGCGAGGTGAAAAAACCCGAGACCATCAACTACCGCACCTTGAAGCCCGAGCGGGACGGCCTCTTCTGCGAGCGCATTTTCGGGCCCACCAAGGACTGGGAATGCCACTGCGGCAAGTATAAAAAGATCCGCTACAAGGGCAAAATCTGCGACCGCTGCGGCGTGGAGGTCACCCGGGCCAAGGTCCGCCGGGAGCGGATGGGCCACATCGAGCTGGCCACCCCTGTCAGCCATATCTGGTATTTCAAGGGCATCCCCTCCCGGATGGGATTGCTGCTGGACATCAGCCCCCGGATTCTGGAGAAGGTGCTGTATTTCGCCAACTATATCGTCACGGACCCCGGCGAGACGCCCCTGAGCCGCAACCAGATCCTCTCCGAGAAGGAGTACCGGGATTACCGGGAGAAGTACGAGGACGACTTCCAGGCCGGCATGGGCGCGGAGGCCGTGAAGCAGCTGCTCCAGGACGTAGACCTGGATCAGCTCTCCCAGCAGCTCCACGCGGAGCTTAAGGGTTCCTCCGGCCAGAAGAAGGCCCGCATCGTCAAGCGCCTGGAGGTGGTGGACGCCTTCCGCCTCTCCGGGAACAAGCCGGAGTGGATGATCATCGACGTGCTGCCCGTCATCCCCCCGGAGATCCGGCCCATGGTCCAGCTGGACGGCGGACGGTTCGCAACCAGCGACCTCAACGACCTGTACCGCCGGGTCATTAACCGGAACAACCGCCTCAAGCGGCTTATCCAGCTCAACGCCCCGGACATCATCGTCCGCAACGAGAAGCGGATGCTCCAGGAGGCGGTGGACGCCCTCATCGACAACGGCCGCCGGGGCCGGGCCGTCACCGGCGCCAACAACCGGGCCCTCAAGTCCCTCAGCGATCTCTTGAAGGGCAAGCAGGGCCGCTTCCGCCAGAACCTGCTGGGCAAGCGGGTGGACTACTCCGGGCGGTCGGTCATCGTCGTCGGCCCCGAGCTGAAAATCTACCAGTGCGGCGTGCCCAAGGAGATGGCTGTGGAGCTGTTTAGGCCCTTCATCATGAAAAAGCTGGTGGAGGACGGCACCGCCAACAACATCAAATCCGCCAAAAAGATGGTGGATAAAGGGGTCACCGAGGTCTGGGACGCCCTGGACGTTATCATCAAGGACCACCCCGTCATGCTGAACCGGGCGCCTACCCTCCACCGCCTGGGCATCCAGGCCTTCGAGCCGGTGCTGGTGGACGGCCGGGCCCTCAAGCTCCACCCCCTGAACTGCACGGCCTTCAACGCCGACTTCGACGGCGACCAGATGGCCATTCATGTGCCCCTCTCCGCCGAGGCCCAGGCCGAGGCCCGCATCCTGATGCTCTCCGCCAACAACCTCCTGCGTCCCCAGGACGGCGGCCCCGTCACCGTGCCCACCCAGGACATGGTGCTGGGCAGCTACTACCTGACCATGGACCGGATGGGCAGCGCCGAGAAGGGCGCGGCGGAGGTCTGGTGCGTGGACGCGGGAGACACGAACCTCACCGCCGGGGGCCCGGTGAACGCCGACGAGTTCCTGGCCGCCAACGAGGCCATCGACGCGGAAAACAAAGCCGCCCGGAAGGCCGGCGCGCCGGAGAAGCGGAAGGCCTCCTATAAGCCCCTGCGGATTTACGCCAACGAAAACGAGGCCCTCATGGCCTATAACGAGGGTGTTATCGGCCCCCACTGCCCCATCCTGGTCCGCCGGACCTGTACCGTGGACGGCACGGAGTATACCCGGGTCGTGGAGATTACCCCGGGCCGCATCATCTTCAACCACAACATCCCCCAAGACCTGGGGATGGTGGACCGGAGCGATCCCGCCCATGTCTGCGACTATGAGGTCACCGAGACCTGCGGCAAAAAGCAGCTGGGAAAAATCGTAGATAAAACCATCAACAAGCACGGCTTCACCATGGCCGCCGAGGTGCTGGACGCGATTAAGGCCACGGGCTACAAATACTCCACCCAGGCCGCCATTACCGTCTCCATTGCCGACATGACCATCCCGCCCAAGAAGTACGAGATGGTCCGGGATACGGAGCAGAAGGTCCTGGACATCGAAACCCAGTACAAGATGGGCTTCATGACGGACCAGGAGCGCTACCGCAACGTGGTCCAGGAGTGGGAGAAGACCACCGAGGACGTGTCCGACGCCCTTCAGAAGAACCTGGACCGCTACAACCCCATCTTCATGATGGCGGACTCCGGCGCCCGAGGCTCCATGAAGCAGATCCGCCAGCTGGCGGGCATGCGGGGCCTGATTGCCAACACCGCCGGACGGACCATCGAAATCCCCATCAAGGCCAACTACCGGGAGGGCCTGACGGCTCTGGAGTACTTCATCTCCAGCCGCGGCGCCCGGAAGGGCCTGGCGGACACCGCCCTGCGGACCGCCGACTCCGGCTACCTGACCCGCCGCATGGTGGACGTCTCCCAGGAGGTTATCATCCGGGAGGAGGACTGCCATGTGACCCACGGCATCAAGGTCTCCGAAATCAGCGAGAACGGGCAGGTGATTGAGAAGCTGTCCGACCGCCTCCGGGGCCGCTTCCTGGTGGGCGATGTGGTGGACGCGGACACCGGCGAGGTGCTGCTGAGCAACGACAAAATGATGGACGGAAGCGAGGATAAGCTGCTGGAGTCCCGGAAGTGGGTCCAGGAGAATGTCCGCCCCGGGGACCGCTGCGAGTTCGACCCCGCCGGGGACCCGGACAAGAAGCCCACGGTGATGATCCGCACCGTCCTGACCTGCAAGGCCCCCAGCGGCGTGTGCGCCAAGTGCTACGGCATGAACCTGGCCACCTCCAAGCCCGTGGGCCCCGGCGAGGCCGTCGGCATCATCGCCGCCCAGTCCATCGGCGAGCCGGGCACCCAGCTGACCATGCGTACCTTCCACACCGGCGGCCTGGCCGGCGGGGACATCACCCAGGGCCTTCCCCGTGTCGAGGAGCTTTTCGAGGCCCGGAAACCCAAGCGGATGGCCACCCTGGCGGAAATCGGCGGCACGGTCAAGTTCGAGGAGGCCACCAAGGGCAGCCTCTTGAACATCATCATCACCGCCCCCGACGGGGACACCCGGACCTACGCCGTGCCCCACACAGGCCTCCAGGTGAGGGACGGGGACGTCATCGAGGTGGGCCGCCAGCTGACCTACGGCGCCCTGAACCCCCACGACGTGCTCCGCATCCGGGGCGCGGACGCGGTATACAACTATCTCATTCAGGAGGTCCTGCGGGTGTACCGCCAGCAGGGCGTGGACATCAATGATAAACACATTGAGGTCATTGTCCGCCAGATGATGCGGAAGGTCCGCCTGGAGGACGCGGGGGACACGAACCTGCTGGACGGCTCCATGGTGGACGTCCTGGAGCTGGAGAACGCCAACGAGGACATCCAGCGCCGGAACGCCGCCGGGGAGACCCAGGAAAACGGCGAGCCCCTGCGCCCCGCCGTGGGCACCCAGCTCCTCATGGGCATCACCAAGGCGTCTCTCGCTACGGACTCCTTCCTCTCCGCCGCCTCCTTCCAGGAGACCACGAAAGTGCTGACAGAGGCCGCCATCAAGGGCAAGAGCGACCGCCTGGCGGGCTTGAAGGAAAACGTCATCATCGGCAAGCTCATCCCCGCCGGCACGGGCCTGACGGCCTATCACAACGCCGCCGAGGAGATTCTTCCCGAGGCGGAGGAGCCGGTTCCCAAGGAGGAGCCCGCTTCCGAGCCCATCATCCTGGGGAACGCCGTCAGCCAGGCGGCGGAAACCGCCCCCCTGTCTATGAGCTGAGAAGTTGTGTAGACGAAAAAGCGCCGGGACCCTGCGGGGTCCCGGCGTTTCTATATGGAAAGGCTCAGCCCTTTAAGATATCCGTGTTCCGGTACTGAATGGCCTCCGCCAGGTGGGCGGCGCCAATGTCCGCCTCTCCGTCCAAATCCGCGATGGTCCGGGCCACCCGGAGAATCCGGTCGTGGGACCGGGCCGTCAGGCCCATGCGCTGAAAGGCGTTTTTCATCAGCTTCTCCCCGGTCTCGTCCAGGCGGCAGAAGGCCCCCAGCTGCGCCGGGGCGATCTGGGCGTTGCAGGCCGCGCCGGACCCTGCCAGGCGCTCCGCCTGAATGGCCCGGGCCGCGTCCACCCTGGCCTTCACCTCCGCCGAGGACTCCGGGGTCTCCCGGCGGCGCATGGCCTCGTACTCCACCGAGGGCACCGTTACGTGGAGGTCGATCCGGTCCAGCAGGGGGCCGGAGATCTTTTCCACATACCGCTCCCGGTCCCGCTGGGAGCAGGTGCACCGCCGGTCCGGGTGCCCCCGCCAGCCGCAGCGGCAGGGGTTCATGGCGCAGATGAGCTGGAACCGGGCGGGGAGGCGCAGGGTGCCCCCGGCCCGGGAGATGGTGACCTCCCCGTCCTCCAGGGGCTGGCGGAGAATCTCCAGGGCGTCCCGGCGGAACTCCGGCAGCTCGTCCAGGAAGAGGACCCCGTTGTGGGCCAGGGAGATTTCCCCGGGCCGCATGGCGGGCCCGCCGCCGGTGAGGGCGGAGGCGGAGACGGTGTGATGGGGGCTGCGGAAGGGACGGCGGGTCAGCAGGGGGTGCGCCGGGTCCGCCAGCCCCGCCACGGACCACACGCCGGAGGCCGCCAGGGCCTCTTCCCGGCTCATGTCCGGCAGGATGGAGGGCAGGCGTTTTGCCAGCATGGATTTCCCCGCCCCGGGAGAGCCGATCATCAAAAGGTTGTGCCCCCCGGCGGCGGCGATTTCCAGGGCCCGCTTCACGTTCTCCTGGCCCATCACGTCCCGGAGGTCCAAAAGGCCCGCCTCGTCCTCTCCCGGCGTCCAGGCCGGGGCGGGGGAGAGGGGCTTTTCTCCCCGGAGGTGGGCCGTCAGGGACGCCACATCCTCCACGCCGTAGACCGTCAGCCCCCCGGCAAGCGTCGCCTCGGCGGCGTTGCCCGCCGGGACGAAGAGCTGCCGCACCCCCGCCCGCTCCGCCGCCAGGGCCATGGGGAGAACCCCCGCCACGCTCCGCAGGGTCCCGGACAGGGACAGCTCCCCCACAAATGCCGCGTCCGCCGGGGGCTCCGGCAAGTCGCCGTTTGCCGCCAGGAGGCCCACGAAGATGGGCAGGTCGTAGAGGGTCCCCGCCTTCTTCTGCCCCGCCGGGGCCAGGTTTACGGTGATGCGGCTGACGGGGAACTTGGCCCCGCAGTTTTTCACCGCCGCCCGGACCCGCTCCCGGGCCTCCCGCACGGCGGCGTCCGGCAGGCCCACCACGTCGAAGGCGGGGAGCCCGCCGGAGAGAAAGCACTCGGCGCTGACCTCGTAGCCGGAGACGCCGTTTAAGCCAAGGGAACGCACCGTGACCACCATAAGACTTACCTCCCGCAAGCGGAGCGGCGGAGCGCCGCTGTGTTTCTGTGGGATCATGATACCACAGATTGGGGGAAATGGAAAGCGGAGAATGAGGAGGACGGGAATTTTCCGCTGGGAGAACGGGAGAAATTGTGGTGATGTTAAGTGAAGTTGACAAAATTCCAACAGAAGTTGGTTGCGGAACGTTTTGAAACGCGAGATGCTGGTCCCGGCCTGAACGGCCCGTCAATATAAGGAGGACTGCAACATGAATTTCAACGAAAAACTGATTGACCTGCGGAAAAGCAGGGGCTTGTCCCAAGAGGAACTGGGAGCAGAGCTGCATGTATCCCGGCAGACGGTATCCAAATGGGAGTCCGCCCAGTCTTATCCCGACTTCCAGCGATTAGTGCTTCTGAGTGATTACTTCGGCTTGACGCTGGACGCGCTGGTTCGGGATGTGGATGTGCAGGAGGTCCGGGAAAAGAATTGGAACAGCGAAAAGCTGGACTCCATTTACCAGGACGTGAGCAAGGCGAAGCGGATTTTGAAGTGGTGGCTGATTGGCGCGGGGACGGCGGCGGGGATTGTACTGACCCTGCTGGTGAATTTCTTTCTCCACGCGGTATTCGTCTGGTAAGCGGAATCGTTTGCCCGCCAAGAATCCCTGGGAAAATTTGTGCAAAAAATAACAAAGCGGCGGTTTACACCGGGAAACAGCCGTGTTATAATGGAACCGCATGGGGTCCGGCAAGAGAATGCTTCGGTCCCCTGTCTTGGAGAGATTGCCGTCCCCGGGCGGCAAATTTACAGGAGGTAAGTTTATGGCAAGAAAGTTCAAGTCCATGGACGGCAACAACGCGGCGGCATATGTCAGCTACGCGTTTACCGAGGTGGCGGGCATTTACCCCATCACCCCGTCTTCGCCCATGGCAGACTTGGTCGACCAGTGGGCAGCCGCCGGTCAGAAAAACATCTTCGGCACCACCGTGAAGGTCTGCGAGATGCAGTCCGAGGCCGGCGCCTCCGGCACCGTCCACGGCTCCCTGGCCACCGGCGCGATGACCACCACCTACACCGCCTCTCAGGGCCTGCTGCTGATGATCCCCAACATGTACAAGATCGCCGGCGAGCTGCTGCCCTGCGTGTTCCATGTGTCCGCCCGTACCGTGTCCAGCCACGCGCTGAACATCTTCGGCGACCACTCCGACGTCATGGCCTGCCGCCAGACCGGCTTCGCCATGCTCTGCGAGGGCAACGTCCAGGAGGTCATGGACCTGGGTCCCGTGGCCCATCTGGCCTCCATTGAGGGCCGGGTTCCCTTCGTGAACTTCTTCGACGGCTTCCGCACCTCCCACGAGATTCAGAAGGTCGCCGTGTGGGATTACGACGACCTGAAGGAAATGTGCGACATGGACGCCGTGGACGCCTTCCGCAAGCACGCGCTGAACCCCGAGCGGCCCAACATGCGGGGCTCTCATGAAAACGGCGACATCTTCTTCCAGCACCGCGAGGCCTGCAACCCCTATTACGACGCCCTGCCCGACGTGGTGGAGAAGTATATGGGCAAGGTCAACGAGAAGCTGGGCACTGACTACCAGCTCTTCAACTACTACGGCGCTCCCGATGCGGATCGGGTCATCATCGCCATGGGCTCCATCTGCGACGTGGCTGAGGAAGTCATCGACTATATGAACGCCCACGGCGAAAAGGTGGGCCTCATCAAGGTCCGTCTGTACCGCCCCTGGCGCGCCGACAAGCTGATTTCCGCCATCCCCGCCACCTGCAAGAAGATCGCCGTGCTGGACCGCACCAAGGAGCCCGGCTCCCTGGGCGAGCCCCTGTACGTGGATGTGGTGGCCTCTCTCGCCAACGCGGGCCGGACGGACATCACCGTCATCGGCGGCCGCTACGGCCTGGGCAGCAAGGACACCCCGCCCCGGAGCGTCTTCGCCGTCTATGAGGAGCTGACTAAGGCCGAGCCCAAGCGTCAGTTCACCATCGGCATCGTGGACGACGTGACCCACCTGAGCCTGGAGGAGAAGCCCGCCCCCAACACCGCGGCGGAGGGCACCATCGAGTGCAAATTCTGGGGTCTCGGCGGCGACGGAACCGTGGGCGCCAACAAAAACTCCATCAAGATCATCGGCGACCACACGGACAAATACGTCCAGGCCTACTTCCAGTACGACTCCAAGAAAACCGGCGGCGTCACCGTCAGCCATCTGCGCTTCGGCGATCAGCCCATCCGTGCTCCTTATTATATCAACAAGGCCGACTTCGTGGCCTGCCACGTGCCCGCCTATATCGTCAAGGCCTTCCCCATGGTCCGGGACGTGAAGCCCGGCGGTACCTTCCTGATCAACTGCCAGTGGAGCGATGAGGAAGTCAACAAGCACATGCCCGCCGTGGCGAAACGGTATATCGCCCAAAATAACATCCAGGTCTATACCATCAACGCCATCGACCTGGCGAAAGAAATCGGCATGGGCAAGCGGACCAACACCATCCTCCAGTCCGCCTTCTTTTCCCTGGCCAAGGTCATGCCCGAGTCCGAGGCCATCCAGTATATGAAGGATGCCGCCACCCACTCCTACCTGAAAAAGGGCCAGGACGTGGTGGATATGAACCACAAGGCCATCGACGCCGGAGCCACGGCCTATAAGAAGTTCGAGGTTCCCGCCGACTGGGCCGACGCCCAGGATACCCCCGATGCCACCACCCTGACCGGCAAGCCGGAGCTGGTGGAGCAGGTCAAGACCATTCTGAACCCCGTGGGCAAGATGGACGGCGACAGCCTCCCCGTCTCCGCCTTCGTCAAGCACGCCGACGGCCAGTTCGAGCTGGGCGCCGCCGCCTATGAGAAGCGCGGCGTGGCCGTCTCCGTTCCCACCTGGATGCCCGAGAACTGCATCCAGTGCAACCAGTGCGCCTATGTCTGCCCCCATGCCACCATCCGTCCCTATGCCATGACGGAGGAGGAAGCTGCTAAGCTCCCCGCCGCCGCCAAGGTCATCGACAAAACCGGAAAGGGCAAGGGCTACAAGTTCACCATCGCCGTGTCTCCTCTGGACTGCATGGGCTGCGGCGTGTGCGTGGGCGTCTGCCCGGGCCGCAAGGGCGAGAAGGCCCTGAAGATGGTGGCCCAGGAGCAGGAGGCCGCCCAGCAGGAGGTATTCAACTACTGCAACGCCAACGTGGCGGAAAAGAAGGACCTCCAGGACAACACGGTGCCCGGCAGCCAGTTCCACAAGCCCCTCCTCGAGTTCTCCGGCTCCTGCGCCGGCTGCGCCGAGACCAGCTATGCCCGTCTCGTCACCCAGCTCTTCGGTGACCGGATGTATATTTCCAACGCCACCGGCTGCTCCTCCATCTGGGGCGGTCCCGCGGCGACCTCTCCCTACTGCACCAATGCGGACGGCCACGGCCCCGCCTGGTCCAACTCCCTGTTCGAGGACAACGCCGAGCATGGCCTGGGTATGTATCTGGGTCAGAAGGCCATCCGCGACCGTCTGGCGGACCTGACCAAGCAGCTCATCGCGGTGCCTCACACCTACCAGGGCCTGAAGGACGCCGCCCAGAAGTGGCTGGACACCATGGAAGACGGCAAGGCCAACGCGGAAGCCACCAAGGAGTATGTAAAGCTCCTGGAAGAGAGCATCATGCCCGTGGACGCCGTCGTGGCCTTCACCAGCAGCCCCGACGCGGCCAAGGTCTTCGGCGACCAGCTTCCCAAGTTCCAGGCCCATGCCAAGGAGCTCAAGGACAGCGGCGCGAAGTTCTGCGACTGCGACGCGTGCAAACTGGTGGCGGAAATCCTCAAGGACAAGGAGTATCTCTCCAAGAAGTCTCTGTGGATCTTCGGCGGCGACGGCTGGGCCTACGACATCGGCTTCGGCGGCGTGGACCACGTCCTGGCCTCCGGCAACGATGTGAACATCTTCGTCTTCGACACCGAGGTCTATTCCAACACCGGCGGCCAGGCCTCCAAGGCCTCCAACATCGGCCAGGTGGCCCAGTTTGCCGCCGCCGGTAAGGAGATCAAGAAAAAGTCCCTGGCGGAAATCGCCATGAGCTACGGCTATATCTACGTGGCCCAGGTGGCCATGGGCGCCAACCCCGCCCAGACCCTCAAGGCCATCCAGGAGGCCGAGGCCTATCCCGGCCCGTCCCTGATCATCGCCTATTCTCCCTGCGAGATGCACAGCATCAAGGGCGGCATGATGAACTGCCAGGCGGAAATGAAGAAAGCGGTCGAGTGCGGCTACTGGAACCTGTTCCGCTTCAACCCCGCCGCCGAAGGCGCCAAGTTCACCCTGGATTCCAAGGAGCCCGCCGGCGGGTATCAGGAGTTCCTGATGAACGAGGCCCGTTACAGCCGCCTGACCCGCGAGTTCCCCGACCGGGCCAGCGAGCTGTTCCAGCGCAACGAGAAGGCGGCCATGGACCGCTATCAGCACCTGCTGAAGCTGAAGGAAATGTACGCCTGAGGCGTCGCAAAGTCCGCTAAGCTCCGTTCCCGCCGCCGGCCTGCGGCCTCTGGCGAGAACTGCGCCCGCTCCCTTGCTCCGCCTCTTTTCAAGGGGGAGCAGGCTCCCCCTTGAGCAACCCCCACCCCCTGCGGGGGGACGGGGGACGGGCGTCGGTAGAATTTTCAACAAGAGAGGACCACGGGCTTTGCCCGTGGTCCTCTTTCTTTGGGGGCTGTCCAGGTTGGGCCGTTTTCCGCCTCTGTTCTCAAGCGGTCACAGGGCTTTCAGAGCCTCCGCCAGCTTCTCTCCCTGGCTCCGGGTGAGCCCTCCGGTGAAGTCCGCGTCCGCCGGAAGCAGCCCCAGGTCCCAGGCCCGGGTCACCGCGTCCTGGCTTCCGCCCAGCGCCGCCGGGACGGGGCCCATCCGCTTTGCCGCCGGGTCCGGTTTCAGATCCAGCGCCTCCGCCGTCCGGCCCAGGAATACGGCGGCTTCTTTCCAGGTCAGGGGCCTGGAGGCGGAGAAGGTTCCCTCCGCGCCGCCCTTGGCGATGCCCTGCTCCTTGGCCCAGGCCATGGCAGGGAGGTACCATTCAATGCCGAAGCTGTCTTTGAAAGGAAGCTCCTCCCCGATTTCCACATCCGGGCTTCCTGCCGCCTCATAAAGCTGGCCGATGAACCGTCCCCGGGTCAGGGGCGCGTTGTCGTGGACAGCGGGGACCAGCTTCTGATCCGGGGCGGCAAGGCACCAGTCCGCCAGGGTGTCCTTGCCCTTCAGCGTGTCCTCCAGGGTTTGGTACACCAAAACGTCCGGCTCCAGGGCCACCACGCCCCTTCCCGCCGCCGCGTCCAGCAGAGTGTTCAAATCCAGGTACTTGCTGGAGAGCTGGCCCCGGACCTTGGAATTCGGCAGGGAGAAGGTCTGTACCGCGCCGAAGTGGCAGACGCTGCCCCCGGCGGGCTCTCCGGCCAGCACGCCGCCCATCTCCTGAATTTCCACGGCGTTGATGAGGGCGGAGGAGAAAGTGGCCTCCCCGATGAGGCCCACCAGCTTCGCCCCGCCGTCCATGGCCTCCCGCAGGACCTCAAACAGGGGCCAGATCACCCCGTCGGACCCGCCGCCGTTGTTCCGCAGGTCCAGCAGGACCCGGCTGTAGTCCCCCGCTTTCAAATCCTTTGCCACCAGGGCGGCGAAATCCTCCATGGGAAGGTCCTCCGCCTCCCGGCAGGTGTTGTACTGAATGTAGTACGCGTCTTCCGTCAGGGGCTTGGCGAAGTAGTAGGCGTCCGCCGCCGCCGTCTCCGGCTGGCCCTTGATTTTGTCGGAGATGCGCACGATCTCCAGCTTGTTCATCTCCTTCATGCCCACAGGCGCCAGGCTGAGGGCCTTCCCGCCTTTCAGCGTGACGGTCAGGGGCTTCCCGGCCTCTACAAGGCCCAGGTATTCATAAATGTCCGCCACGTTGCAGGCCTGCCGGAAGGACCGGCGGAGGTGCACCGGGTTGTCGGAGGCAAACAGGGTTCCGTAAGCCTCGATGACCTCCTCCACCGGCTTTCCCGCCAGAAGCGTGACCTCCTGGCACAGCAGGTCCTCGTCCTCCGGGGCCGCGGCGGAGAGATACCAGCTCTCCCCCCGCCGGACCAGGGAGAAGGGATAGCCCCGGAAATCCGCCAGGCCTCCCAAGGACACGCTGGTGTGGGAATCCCCCACCAGGGCCGTCAGGCGCATCAGGTCCAGCAGAAACTCCGTATCCGTCTCCGCCGCCAGCCGCCCCTCGATCTCTGCCTTCACCTCTAAAAATTCCGCCTCCGGCGTGTTGGCGAAGGCGTCCGGGTGGTGTTCCACCAGGACCGTCTCATAGAGAAAGTCCAGGTCCTCCTGCCGCTGCCCGGCGCTCAGCGGCTCCGCCGCCAGAGCCGGGACCACCAGCAGCGCCACGAGGCACAGCCCTGCGGCCCGCCAAAAAAGATTGCTCCAAGGTTTCATAAAAATCGCCCTCCATTTCACTAGTTCAATAATACAATGATACACCAGAGGCCAGCCAAAGTCAAGCCCTAAATGTTAAAACGAAACAGGCGGGGAAAATTCTTCAAAAAAGGGACCGCCTGAAACAGGCGGTCCCGTAAAGCTACAGCTCCCAAGGGGGCTTTTTATCTTGACCGGACCAGGGGTCCGGCCCGCTCCGGCGGAAGGTCTCCCGCCTCTCCTGGGAAGGCCAGGGGTCGTTGGCGTCCCGGCGGCGGCGCTCTGCCCGCTGCCGCTGGGCGCGCCGGAGGCGGAGCACAGCCCCCAGGGCTACAAGAACAAAGCAGAGAATCAGGAGAATTTCCTCAAAGCGCCCCGCCGTGCCGCCCTGCTGTTCGCCGTAAGAGATGGGCCTGCCGTCCAGATACTCCTCCAGCGTCTCCGACAGGGCGGGGACGGTCTCCGGCTCGAAGATGTCCCGGAGACCCGCCTCCTCCACAGCCGCCATGTAAGGCATGGAGAGGGACAGGGCGGAGAGCTCCAGGTAGGTTTCCTTGGCCTCCCGGGGACGGTCCAGGTAGAGAAACCACAGGTCCAGGGCGGAGAGGGCGGAGGTGGCGTAGCTGATGAAGTACAGGGGATTTTGGAAGTTGTGGGCGTTCTCCACCCAGGCGGGGTCCGCGTCCACGCCGGGGCCGTAGGAATAGCCGTAGTCCTCCGACAAAGCCTTGAAAAGCCGGTTCAGCTCCTCTGCGGTCATCTCCGGGTTTTGGTAGGCCGCCGTTTGAAACTCGTCGTAAAGACAGCCGTCCAAAATGGAATCCAGAATGTTGTAGAGCACCGCGTTCCGGTAGGCTTCTCCGTACCGCTCTCCGAAGAGCTCCTCCGCCTGCCCGGCAAAGATCAGCTCCAAAGCCTGAGAGTGAATTTCTCCCACGTCGATGTTGAAGTCCGTCCAAAGGTCGTGCTGGGCACAGTGGAAGGTCTCGAAGAAGTGGCCGAACTCATGCACCGTGTCGCTGAGATCCTGATAGTCGCCGTAAGGGCTGTTGAAAATAAACGCGCTGCCGTAGGCGGGCAGGGCCACGGTGTAGCCGGTGGGCAGCTTGGCCTCGCCGTACTCGATGTCGTAGAGGTGGTGGTCCCGCAGGAAGCGGAAGGTCTCTCCCATCTCCCGGTCAAAGCCCTCCGCGAAGGGCTGAATGGCATCCAGCACCTCCTCGCCGTCCATGCGGCTCCGCACGCTGAGGGCCCGGAGCTCCTGTTCGCTGGTCTCCTCCAGCAGGCGCAGCTGGAGGGGGAGGATGTACCGCTTTGCCAGCCGGTGGAGGTCCGCGGCGTCCTCCAGACCGTAGTCCCGGGTGTAGAGGGCCTCGTAGGCGTATTCGGCGTAATCGTCATAGCCCGCCCACTGGGCCTGCTCCGCCCGCAGGCGGACCAGTTGGAGGTAAACCTCCCCGGCGGCCCGGTACCGCTCTTCCGCCAGGGCCTGGCTGACGGCCTTATAGGTCTCCCCGTCCACCCCGGCGGACTCCAGAGACTCCGCCGTCCAGATACGGCCCTCCGCCAGGGCGGGAACGCCCTGTTCCATAATCTGGTCGTAGGTCTGGATCAGCCGGTCCTCTTCCTCATAGAGGGCGGCTTCCTCCTCCGTCAGTCCCCGGTAGCCCATGAGGCTGTCCGCCGCGCCCTCCCCGGCGTCCGCGTCCAGAATATCGCCGTAGGGAGAGGCGGCCATTATGGCCAGGGCCTGATAGCAGCGGCTGGTAAGCTGGGTCTGCTGGGCGGAGAGCTCCAGGTACAGCGCCGCCTCCTCCGGAGCTCCGCCGCTGGCGTCGTACTGGATGGCGCTGAGGTTGGCCAGGGTGGCCAGCAGGTCCGTCTCCTCCAGGATCTGTTCATAGAGGGCTTGGACCCGGCGGCGGGTCTCCCGGCTTCCCCGGTCCCGGCTGTGGCGGGAACAGGTGCTTTCCAATTCCTTCAGGGCGGAGAGCAGGGCCGTCTCGTCGAAGGCGGTGACGGGGAGCATGTCGTCATAGTGCACCGCTGGATGGGCGGAAGCGGGAGACGCCCACTTTACCGCCGAGGCCGCCGGCCCGGAGCACAGGGCCAGGGCCAGCAGCAGGCAGAGAAGATTTTTCATCACAGGCCTCCAAGGGGGTCAAGGTGTTCTCCGTCCCGTGCGGCCTCCACGTCCGCCGCCGTCAGACGCATGAGGTCCTCCCGGGTAACGGTTTCCTGTCCCGCCAGGCGGCTGGCCTGGCAGACTAAGATCCGCTCAAAGACGTTCCGCACCCCCCGGGCGTTGCCGAAGGACTCCGGGTCCCGGTTCTCCTCCCGGAGGAAGTCCCGGACAAAACCCTCGGCGTCCTCCTCCAGCTCATAGCAGCCCTTCTCACAGCGCATCTTGAAGATGGCCAGCAGCTCCTCCGGCGTGTAGTCCTCGAAGTGCAAAAAGCGGTTGAAGCGGGATTCCAGGCCGGGGTTGGAGTGAATGAAGCGATCCATCAAATCGTCGTATCCGGCGGCGATGACCACCAGGTCGTCCCGGTGGTCCTCCATGGCCTTGAGGATGGTGTCGATGGCCTCCTGGCCGAAGTCGTTCCCCGAGGAGCCGTTCAGGGCATAGGCCTCATCGATAAACAGCACGCCCCCCAGGGCCTTTTCCACGGCCTTTCTGGTCTTCAGCGCCGTCTGGCCCACGTAGCCCGCCACCAGCCCGGCCCGGTCCACCTCCACCAGCTGCCCCTTGGAGAGGATGCCCAGGGAGTGGAAGATCCGGGCCATCAGCCGGGCGATGGTGGTTTTTCCGGTGCCGGGACTGCCGGAGAAGACCATGTGGAGGGACAGCTCCGTCACCGGCAGGCCGTTTTTCTCCCGGAGCTGGTGGACCTTTACCAAATCAATGAGGTTTCGGACCTCCTTTTTTACGGCGGCAAGGCCGATGTAGCCGTCCAGCTCCTTTTGCAGATCCTCCAGCTTCTCCGGCGGAGGAGCCTCCTCCTGGGGCTCGGTACGCGCACCTGCGGTCTGGGGGGCCTCCGGGGCGCCGGGCTTGCCTTGGGAGGAGGCCGGGGATTTGGGGCCATCCCGGGATGGGGCCTCCGGCGTTTTGACCTCTGGGGTCAGAGGGGAGCCCCAGAAATCCGTTCCCATCCGGCGGAGGTTGTGCTCCGTCAGGGTCTGGATGACCTCCAGCTGCTGGAGGATGATTTCGTCCTTTTTGTCCTTCTTGTCCATACGCGTCAGCCTTTCATCAAGTCGGTGTGCCGGAGTCCCCGGAACAGGCAGGCGGAGGCCAGCCCGGTCAGTCCGCCGGTAAGCAGGGATACCGCCAGCAAAACGGGCAGATAATAGAGGGGGGCGGTACTGCCCAGGGTCAGCAGGGCGGCGGCGATTTGCCCGCAGTTGTGGGCCGCCGCGCCGCCTACGGATACGCCGTAAATGGAAAGCGCCCGCCGCCGGGAGAGGAGGACCATGGTCCCCAGGGCGCTTAAGGCCCCCAGCAGGGAGAAGACAAGGGCGTTCATGTTTCCGGCAAAGAGGGCGCCCAGAAAGCACCGGGCCAGCAGAATCAAAAGCGCCTCCCCCAGCCCCAGGGCATAGAGGGCGAAGACCGTCACAATATTGGCAAGGCCCAGCTTCACGCCGGGAACGGGGATGGCCAGGGAGAGGGGAAAGAGATTTTCCAGATAGCTCAGCGCCAGGGCCATAGCCGTCAGCAGGGCGCAGAGGGTCAGTTGTTTTGTTGTCAGCTTCATCCCGCGCCTCCTAACCTAAGACCGCGTCCACCGCGTCCGGGTCCGGCGCGCCGCCCTCCAGGCGGATGACGATCCGGGCGGGGAGGCAGACAATGCTCTGCCCGCCCCGAGACACAACACCGGTGTGAACGCAGTCCTGGGTAGGGCAGTTAGAGGTCCGCACCCGGGTGCTTCCGGCGGCGTATTCCACCGTCAGGGTGTAAGCCCCGGCCTGATAGGTTTTCTCTCCGGCGGCGTCCTCCAGAGAAACCCGGTCGATTTCCGTACCGTCCACGGAAACCACCGCCGTCAGCCCTTGGGAGGTTCCGCCCCGCCATTGGAACAGGGCCAGGGCAATGGCCAGCGCCGCCACGCAGAGGACTACCAGTGCGTCCCAGGCCGTGGGGTGGAGCTTGGGGGACGGCCTCATGGGGAGACGACCTCAAGGGTATACCCGCTGCTTTCCTCCAGGGTGAAGCGGTCCGCCAGCCCCTCCGTGACGACAACCCGGCCGTCCTCTGTCACCAGCACCAGGTCAAAAGGACAGCCTTCTTCGCCCCACATCATTTCGTCCCGCCAGAAGGCCAGAGCCCGTTCCTCCCCCATGATAAAGAGGGCGGTAGAATAGGCGTCGCACATGGTGCCGGGGAAGCCGCTGCCGTCCCCCTCTCCAAGGGCGGCGACAACGGTGACGGAGGTCAGGCCGCTGTCCGCCGGGTATCCCGTGGCGGGGTCAATAATATGATGGTAGGTTTTTCCATCCTGTTCAAAATACCGCTGGTAGCCTCCGGAGGTGACGGCAAAGGAATCCGTCAGCGCCAGCACTCCGGCGAAGGCGTCCTGCTCGCCCACCCGGGCCGGATCCTGAATGGCCACCCGCCAAGGGGTGCCGTCGGGCCGGCCGCCATAGGCCAGCACGTTGCCGCCCAGGTTGATGTTGGCCCGGGGCACGTCGTGTTCCCGAAGGACCACCACGATTTTGTCGGCGGCGTAGCCCTTGGCCAGGCCCCCCAGGTCGATGGCCTGGCCGGGACCCAGGGTGACCGTGGCCTTGGGTCCGTCCCCGTTGGAATCAAGGGAGGGCGTAACGGAGACCTGGGAACTGTCTACCAGGGGGAGAAGCCGGTCCAGCTCCGCTTGAGAGGGGACGCGGAAGCTGTCCTCCGTGAAGCCCCAGGCGGAGACCACCGGGGCCACCGTGATATCGAAGGCCCCACCGGTGGAGGAGCTGTAAGCGGCGGCCCGCTCCAAAAGGGAATAGGCATCCCAGCCAATCTCCACAGCACCTCCCCCGGCGGCGTTGAGCCGGGAGACTTCGCTGTCCTCCACGGTCCGGGAGAGCTTGGCCTCCAGGTCCCGTATGACGTCCTCGCAGGCGTAGGCGGCGGCGGGGGAGCGCTCCCCGTAGGTGGTGATGAGCATGGCGGTGTCCATGGCGATGACCTGGATGCTCTCCTGGGCCTCGTCCGGGCTCATCTGCGCGCCGCAGCCCGAGAGGAACAGGACCGTCAGTAAAACATATGCGGTGAGTCGTTTCATAGTAAACCTCTTTGTCCGTCTGATTGCAATTTCAATATGGATAGTATAGCACGGCCGGGGCCGCTTCTCAACGAAAAAGGGAAAGTTAGGCGAAAAAATAAAAAACCTGGCGGGAAGGGCCTTGCAAAAGGAAGAAAAGTCTGCTATACTATTTAAGCATGTCGGCGGAGAGCGTTTCCGCCGGGTATTTTTGAAAGAAAAAACACCTTGGAGGTCTTGATAAATGGCAAAGAATCCGAACGGAAAGCCCCAGAAGCGGGATAATGCCCTGTATGGCGCGACCATCTTCTTTCTTGCGGCCTGTCTGGCGGAGGTATACCTTTTGGTTCTGCGCAGGTATTACATCCACGGCGACGTGGTGACCGAGGCCTTGCCCTGGCATAACCGGCTGCTGATTTTCGCGGGCCTGGGGGCGGCGGCGCTGGTCCTGGGCGTGGTTTTAAGCGTGCTTTGGAAGGCTGACCAGCGCAAGCGCCTCATCGGCTGGTGCCTGATTGGCCTGGGCGTGTTCTTCGGCGGCGGCAGTATGCTCATCCGCTTGTATTTCGAGTCTGCCGTGACGCTTCTCAGCGTGGTGGTGCCGGTGACCATGGTTCTGACGGTCATTTGGGCCTTCTACGACCGGGAGTGCTCCGTGGCCATGACGGCCCTGAGCGGAACCCTGATTCTTCTGTGGATGTGCCGCCGCCTGTTCAATCACCTGACGCTGGGCCTGCCTGTGAAGGCGCTGGCCGTGGCGTATGTGCTGCTGCTGGCGGGACTGTGCTATCTGGCGAAGAACAAGAAGCTTGGGAATCTGCTTCCCCCGGAGGCGGATCTGCTGCCCATTTACGCCGCTGCCGGGCTGTCCGCTGCGGCGGTGGTGCTGGGGCTGTTCAGCGCCGCCGTGGCGTACTACGCCATGTGGGCCTTGGGCATTGTGGTCTTTGCCCTGGCGGTGTATTACACGGTGAAGCAGCTGTAAAGTACGGTTTCCTGCGGGATTATAAAAAGCCCGCCGTCTGCAGACGGCGGGCTTTTTGCGCTCTTTGGAGCCTTCACTGGAATTCCCCCAGCCGGATGTCCATGCCGATCTCAAAGGCCCGGTCCCAGGGGAAGCGGTAGTTCTCCAGGGCGATGCCGCCCCAGTTTTTTTCCGCATAGGGTTCCAGCGACGTGATAAGACGGCTCCGCTCCAGGTTTTTGATTGCGGCGGAAGTCTCTTTTTTCATACCTTCTTCCAGGCGCTGGAGCAGGTCCTCCCGGTCCAGGTCCGGGGCCCAGAAGTTGTTGGGGTCCCCGCCCAGGTCGTTTCGGATATAGCCGAGCAGTTCGTTCCGCACCACGCCCTTGTAGCAGAAGTCCTTCAGGATGCTGTCCGCCAAAGTACGGGCCCAGGCCCGGTCACAGGCGTCGGTGCCGCCCCCGTTTTTTAAAACGGCGTACCGGGCAACGCCGTGGCTCAGGGCGGTGCCGGTGACGATGGCCATGTCCAGCATCCCGGAGTAGGCGGTGAGGTATCCCAGTTCCGTGTCCCTGGTCAGCGCCTCATAGACCGCCGTGCCATAGGTCCCGTTGCTGGCGTCGATGAGGATGGCGGGCCGCCGGGCCTTCCTGTAGTCCCGCAGGGCCTCTATGAGATGTTTGCGGTAAGCGTTCATTTGGTCCGGGTCCTCCGGTTGGGTCAGTACCAGAATTTGCAGCTCCGCAGTGTCGGCCTCCCGCAAATCGAAGAAGGCCAGGTGTTCTTCCATGATTTCCGTCAGGGGCTGGAAGTCATACTCACAGGCGGGCCGGTCCTCCGTTCCGCCGAGGTAAGTGACCGCCGTCCGCGCCCCCGTCCAGCCCGTCTCGTCCAGATACAGCCGGGCCACGGCCTTGAAGGCCAGATCGTCCACCCCGGAGAGGAGCCAGTCTAACTGCTTCCCCTCGCTGTCCGTTCGGAGTCCTTGGCGAAGGTAAGCAATCTCGTTTTTCTGGATGCAGTCCTCCAGGGAGGAGTCGTCGATGCCGATGAGAAGCCGGAAGTTTTCATAACCGGGTTTGCTCAGCGTATCCTGCACCACATAAGAGAGCGTCATTTTCCGCCCCCGGGACCGCACGTGCCGGAGGGCGGTCTCATAGGTGCCGTCCTCCTTTGTCTGCGAACGGAGGCGTTCCCCATTGGGTCCCCACCAGTAACTCTCGCCAATGGCCTCCAGATTCAGCGCGTCCCCCTCCAGTGTCCTTCGGGGCAGCGTGCCGAAAGCCCGGATGGCATTGTAGTCTTCCAGAGTCCCGCCCTCATAGCCCACGGTGGGGGCCAGCCGCATGACGGAATCCAGCAGCCAGACGACATTGTTTTCGTCGGTGGAGAGGGCCGTCAAAAGCTGCTCCAGCATGGAGTGCACCTGAACGGTCCCGCCGCCGGGAAGCTCAATGTCGTACCCGGTCATAGACCGGGAAGCCACCAGCCCCCCGGAGTGGAGCTGATCCAGGGAGAGAATATAGCGGTCGCACCCCGCCGCCTCCTGCTCCAGCACCCAGGTGAACAGGGACCAGGGCTCCCCCCGCTGGAGGCTGTCGAAGTTTTTCGGCTGGCCGTCCAGGGCCGTGCGGTACAGGACCTTCTCCGGCATGGCCAGGGCATAGCCCAGGGACTCCGCCAGATACACCACCCGCTCCACGTTGTCGGGCCGGTCGTCCAGGGGGACATAGGCGATGGTCTTCCCCGGCTCGGAGGCGGCGGGCTCCGGGTAGGGCAGGGGCTCCGTCCGTCCGGGGGCGCAGCCCGCCAGCAGGACCAGGGCCAGGACCGCCGCCCAAAGGCGCTTTACTCGTTTCATAAAACCTCCTTAAAAAAGGACGGAGCCGTCACGGCCCCGTCCTTCCCGCTCAAAGTCCCAGGCCCCCCAGGTTCAGCCCGCCGGTGATGCTGTCCATGGCCTTGTCCATGGCGTCCCCGGCCTGGCGCAGGGCCTCGTTGACGGCGGAGACCACCAGGTCCTGAAGCATCTCCACGTCCTCCGGGTCCACCGCCTCGGGCTTGATGGTGAGGGAGGTCAATTCCTTCTTGCCGCTGGCCACGGCCTCCACAGCCCCGCCGCCCACGCTGGCGGTGAAGGAGCGGTTTTCCACCTCCGTCTGGGCGGCGTTCATGGCCTCCTGCATCTGGGCGATCTGCTGCTGGACGGCAGCCTGGCGCTGGGCGCCGGTGGCTTTCATATTGCCGCTGGTGAATCCGCGGCGGGCGCTGTATCCCATGGTGATCTTCTCCTTTATTCTGTGATTTCAATGTTGTCAAACTGCCGGCCATAGGCCACCAGATTTTTCAGGTTCTCCTCCGGGGAGGACTTCGGGGCCTCCCCGGTGCGGAGTATGAGCCGCACCGGGCTGCCGGTGAGGGCTTCCGCCTCCTGCTCCAGGATCTCCCGGACCCGGTCGTTGTCCAGGCGGCCCAGGGTCAGGTCGTCCGGGGCGCAGACCGTCAGCAGGTCCCCCTCCAAAAAGCCGGAGCACATGCCCAGGAAGGGCCGGTACATGGGGGAGAGGCGGTTCTTGCAGTTCTCCGCCAGGGTCCGCCACCAGCCGCCGTCCACCGCTCTGGCAGGGGCGTTTCCGGCGGCGGGGGCCGCCGGGGTCTGGGGCGCAGAGGAGGGCTTCGGAGGCTCCGGCGGGAGCGGCGGAGCCTCGGGGATGTCATAGACTCGCTGTCCCGGTCCGTCCGTTATGGGCGGTTCCTCCGGCAGGGGAGGCTCGTCCCAGGGAGGCGGATCCGGAAATTTGGGCGGGGCGGGCGGTTCCTTATGAGGCGGCGGGGCCTGCTCCGGCGGCGCGGCCCCGGGCCGCTGGGCCAGCGCCGCCCGGGCGGCTTGATTGTCCTCCAGCCGGGCGATCCGGGCCTCTAGGGCCGTCAGGTCCCCGGAAAGGCTTTCGTCGCACAGGCGCAGAAGGCACAGCTCCGCATCCAAGCGGCGGTTGGCGCTGGCGTACAGCTCCGCCGAGGCCTTTTGCAGGGTGGAGGCCAGGTGCAGGAAGCGCCCGGCGGGCACGCCTTTTCCCAGGCGGTCCAGGGCGGCGGCGTCGTAGCCGCCGGAGAGCAGGGCCGCGCCGCCCTTGGGGGCGGTCTTTTGGAGGAGCAGATCCCTTGTGAGGGTGGACAGCTCCGAGAGCACCGCCCCCATGTCCTTGCCGCCCTTGTAGAGCTCGTCCAGCAGGAGGAGGGCCTCCTGGGCGTCCCGGCTCAAAATCAATTCCATCAGCCGGGCGGTCTGGAGGTTTCCCGCCAGCCCCAGCACGTCCAGCACCGCGGCGGCGTCAATGGTCCCTCCGGCGGCGGCGCACTGGTCCAAAAGGCTCAGCCCGTCCCGCAGGGCTCCGTCCGCCAGGCGGCTTAAAAGCTCCGCCCCGTCGGGCCGGAGGTCGATGTGTTCCTGTTCCGCCACATAGCTCAGCCGCCGGGCCGCGTCCTCCGGCCGGATGCGCCGGAAGGAGAACCGCTGGCAGCGGGAGAGGATGGTGGCGGGGACCTTGTGAAGCTCCGTGGTGGCCAGGATGAACATCAGGTGCTCCGGCGGCTCCTCCAGGATTTTCAGCAGCGCGTTGAAGGCGGCGGTGGAGAGCATGTGAACCTCGTCCACGATGTAAACCCGCTTTTTCACGTTGGCGGGGGAGTAGACCGCTTCGTCCCGGAGGGCCCGGACCTGGTCCACGCCGTTGTTGGAGGCGGCGTCCAGCTCCAAAACGTCCAGGAAGCCGCCGCTGTCGATGCCCACGCAGGAGGGACACTTGCCGCAGGGGTCTCCGTCCACGGGGGCCTCGCAGTTCACGGCCTTGGCGAGAATCTTGGCGCAGGTGGTTTTCCCGGTGCCCCGGGTGCCGGTGAAGAGGTAGGCGTGGGAGGTCCGGCCCTCGGCCACCTGGCGGCGGAGGGTCTCGGTAATGTGCTCCTGGCCGATAACGTCGGCAAAGGCCTTGGGCCGCCACTTTCGATAGAGGGCCTGATACACGGGCCTGGTCCCCTCCTTCCTCCCAGCGGGAGCGCTCAAGCCGCCCGCCGGTTCTTCAAACCGCTAAGCCTTGGTATAAGGCTAAAGAAAAGGGAATCCTCCACACGCAGCTGCGGAGCCGGTTGCCTCGCGGCACATGAAACATTCCGCTTAATGCTGCTCGGTTCCCCGCCTGACATGGTTCGCAGAGCTTCATTGCGCGAGACCGGCTCCGCAGCTGCCTGCGGAGGACTGCCTTTGTATTCTACTATATTCTTTCCCAAATGGCAACAAAAAATTTTCCAATCTTCAAAAAAGGTCCCGCCGTTCTGAAAACGGCGGGACCTGGTTCATGGAAATCCTTACTTGTTGTCCACAGAGAACATATAGGCGATCAGCTCCACCATCTTGTTGGCGTAGCCGGTTTCGTTGTCGTACCAGGAGACGACCTTGACAAAGTTGTCGGTCAGGCTGAGGCCGGCCTTCTTGTCGAAGATGGAGGTGAGGGGGCAGCCCAGGAAGTCGCTGGAGACCACGTCCTCGTCGGTGTAGCCGAGGATGCCCTTCAGCTCGCCCTCGCTGGCTTCCTTCATGGCCTTGCAGATGTCCTCATAGCTGGCGGGCTTTTCCAGACGGGCGGTCAGGTCCACCACGGACACGTCCAGGGTGGGAACGCGCATGGAGATGCCGGTCAGCTTGCCGTTCAGCTCGGGGATGACCTTGCCCACGGCCTTGGCCGCGCCGGTGGAGGAGGGGATGATGTTGCCGGTGGCCGCGCGGCCGCCCCGCCAGTCCTTCATGGAAGCGCCGTCCAGCAGCTTCTGGGTGGGGGTGACGGAGTGGACGGTGGTCATCAGGCCCTCGACGATGCCGAACTTCTCATTCAGAACCTTGGCGATGGGGGCCAGGCAGTTGGTGGTGCAGGAGGCGTTGGAGACATAGGTCATGTCGGAGGTGTACTTTTTATTGTTCACGCCCATGACAAACATCGGGGTGTCGTCTTTGGAGGGGGCACCCATGATGACATGCTTGGCTCCGGCCTTGATGTGGCCTTCGCACTTGCTCTTTTCCAGGTGCTGGCCGGTGCACTCGCAGATATACTCCGCGCCGACGGTGCTCCAGGGAATGTCGGAAACTTCCTTGGCGGTGAAGACCTTGAACTCCTTGCCGTCCACCACCAGGGCGTCGGCGGTGTAGGAAACCTCGCCGGGGAACTTGCCGTGCACGCTGTCATACTTCAGCATGTAGGCCATATACTCGGGGTTCATGAAGGGGTCGTTCAGGCCGACGACCTCGACGTCGTTGCGCTTCAGGGCGGCGCGGAACACGATGCGGCCGATGCGGCCAAAACCATTGATGCCGATTTTCGCTTTCATAATACAGGAACTCCTTTCGAATTTTGGGTACAAATTGTACCGGAATGCCATATAAACGATTGCGTAAACGATTTGTTTGGGTGTTTTCCAGAAGTAATAGTATCACAGCGTGAAGTTTTTGGCAATCATCATTTCAAACAACAATTTGAAAGGGCCGTTGTGAATTTTTGATAATAAAGCATCTCTTTTCCAAACCGCTTGAAACGACTGGCATTGCTTCCCTGGAAAAGGATTCCCAAAGGAGCGGGGATTATGCGGCGCGGAGGGGAAGAGGCGCAAAATACTTGGTGATTCCGACCGAAAAAGAGGGCTGCGTTTGGCTGAAGTGTGAAAAAACAAAAATAGGTTGACCTTTTCAAAAAAGACTTGCCGCCGGAGGAAAGATATGTTATTCTTATAAAAGAATAACGAGGAGGAGGGCGTTTTATGCGACGGCGGATTCCGCGCTGTGTAGTGTCCTTCCACACCACTGCCGGAGCCATGGCCGCGGAGCGCCTCTGCCGCCGGGAGGGGCTGGAGGGAAAGCTGATCTCCGTTCCCCGGAGCGTTACCTCCGACTGCGGGCTGGCCTGGTCCGCCCCGCCGGAGCTGCGGGAGATTCTGGAACGCCGCTTCCGGGAGGCGGGCATCGAGGCAGCGGGCTTCCATGCGCTGACCCTTTGATGGGTCCTTTTTCCGAAAAGCGTTATTCTAAAGAAAGAATAGCAGATTGAGGAGGAACTTTATGAAAGAAAACACCTTTGCCCGCCGCTATGGCCTGATGATCCTGGCTGGGGTCGTGGTGGGCGCGGCGGCGCTGATCTTGACCGCCGCCGGGAACCCCAAGAACATGGGCTTTTGCATCGCCTGTTTTGAGCGGGACATCGCCGGCGCCCTGGGCCTCCACGGCGCGGGGAAGGTTCAGTATCTCCGCCCGGAGATTCCCGGCATCGTCCTGGGGGCCATGCTCTCGGCCCTGTCCTTCCGGGAGTTCAAGGCCCGGGCGGGGTCCTGCCCCGCCAGCCGCTTTGTGCTGGGGCTGTTTGTGATGATTGGCGCGCTGGCCTTCCTGGGCTGCCCCCTGCGGATGGTCATCCGCCTGGGCGGCGGGGACCTGACCGCCGTGGCGGGCCTGCTGGGCTTTCTGGCGGGCATTTTGGTGGGCGTGGCCTTTTTGAAAAAGGGCTTTTCCCTGGGCCGGGCCTATCCGGTGAAGCAGGGGGAGGGGCTGATTCTGCCCGCCGTGATGGCGGGCCTGCTGGCCCTGCTTCTCCTGGCCCCGGGGCTTTTGAAGTTCTCTGAGGAGGGGCCGGGGTCCATGCGGGCCTTCTGGCTGATTTCCCTGGCCGCCGGGCTGGCGGTGGGCTTTTTCGCCCAGAGGAGCCGCCTGTGCATGGCGGGAGGGCTCCGGGACGTCTTTTTGCTCCGGGATTTCACCCTTCTGGCGGGTTTCCTGGCGATTTGGGCCACCGTCACCGTGGGAAATCTCATTCTTGGAAATTACAACCTCTCCATGCTCTCTCAGCCCGTGGCCCACAGCCAGCACCTCTGGTCCTTCCTGGGCATGGCCCTGGCGGGCTGGGGCTCCATTCTCCTGGGGGGCTGTCCCCTGCGGCAGCTGATTCTGGCGGGAGAAGGCAATGGCGACGCCGCCGTGACGGTGCTGGGCATGGTGGCGGGAGCGGCGGCCGCCCACAACTTCGGCCTGGCGGGGAATCCCGACAGCGCGGCGGACGGCGTGTACCAGGTGGGCGGCATTGGGACGGCGGGCATGATCGCCGTCGTCATCGGTTTCGCGGTTCTGCTGGCGGTGAGCCTGCTTCATCTTCCCGGAAAGGAGGAAGCGTGATGGTCGACGCGAGAGGGCAGTCCTGCCCCATTCCGGTGGTCATGACCCGGAAGGCCCTGGAAAAGGAAAAGCCCGCCCGGCTGGAGGTCCTGGTGGACGCCCAGGTGGCGGTGGAGAACGTCACCCGCTGCGCCCGTTCCCTGGGCTACCAGGTGACGGCAGAGCCCCAGGGGACGGATTTCAAGCTGATTCTGAGCAAATAGCGGAAAAGGCGGCGCCCGGCGGGGCGCCGCCTTTCTCGCTTGACGGGGGCGCATCAAAAGCGGTATAATAAAAATGTAAAACCATATCGGAGGCGGGGAAATGGGCTGCAAGAAGAGCTATGCCCTGTTGCGGATTGCCTGTCTGATTGGCGTGTGCCTCCTGGTTCCGCCCCCGCTGCGGCGATCTCATCTGGCAACGCGCCCTGCGTTCCAATTTTTAAGGAGGTCCCCTCCATGCCTTACACGAAAGACAAAAAGCGCGTCCTCCTCATCGGAACCGGCGGCACCATCGCCTCGGAGGTGACGGAGGGAGGCCTGGCCCCGGAGCTGACCACGGAGCAGCTTCTGCGCCACGTTCCCGGCATTTCGGATATCTGCGCCGTGGACTGCCTCCAGCTTTTAAACCTGGACAGCACCAACATCGGCCCCGGCCACTGGCTCCAAATGGCCCGGTGCCTCCGGGAACACTACGGCCGTTACGACGGCTTTGTCCTCACCCACGGTACGGACACCATGGCCTACACGGCGGCGGCCCTGAGCTATTTGATCCAGGGAAGCCCCAAGCCCATCGTCCTCACCGGCGCGCAGAGGCCCATCGGCTTCGACTCCACGGACTCCAAGACCAACCTGACGGACGCGGTCCGCTGCGCGTCGGAGGACCTTCCCGGGATCTCCATTGTCTTCGACGGCAAGGTCATTCCCGGCACCCGGGCCAGGAAGACCCGGTCCAAGAGCTTCCAGGCCTTTTCCAGCATCAACTACCCCTATCTCGGCATCCTCCGGGACGGGGTGCTCCTGCGCTATATCCGCCAGGACTGCGGAGCCTATCCTGTGTTCTACGACACGCTGAACACCCGGGTGGCCCTGTTAAAGCTCCTTCCCGGCATGGACCGGGGGGCGGCGGACTTTCTCCTGGAGCGAAACGACGGGCTGATCATCGAGAGCTTCGGCGTGGGGGGCCTGCCCGAGTCCGGGGGATTCTACCACTGTGTGGACGAAGCTCTGGCGGCGGGGAAGACCCTGGTCATCACCACCCAGGTGGAGAACGAGGGCAGCGACGTGGGAGTCTACCATGTGGGACATGCCCTGAAAAACAAGCTGGGGGTGCTGGAGGCCTATGACATGACCACCGAGGCCGTGGCGGCCAAGCTGATGTGGATTCTGGGCCAGACCCGGGAGCGCAGAGAGGTGGAGCGCCTCTTCTACACGCCGGTGGCCCGGGACATCCTCTGGCCGGTGGAGTGAGGAGCTTCCTGGAAACGAAAAAATCCCCGCTTTCCTTTTTGGACGGCCTGTGATACAATCTTCTTATTAAAACGCACAGCCCCGCCGGGGAGAAAGGAGTCCCGCCATGGCCCCAGCAAACCCCGACCCCGTTTTCTCCCGCATTCGCGCCGCCGCGGCCCGGGGAGCCCTCTCCCACGCCCTGCTCTTCACCGGGCCGGGGGACCGGCTGGCCGCGGCCCGGTTCGCCGCCTCCGCCTTTCAGTGCGTGGGGCCGGAACGGGACCGCCCCTGCGGCGTGTGCCCCGCCTGCCGGAAGGTCCGGGAGGATATCCACCCCGACGTGATTACCGTCCGGGACGAGGAGCACAAATTCATCGCCGTGGACGTAGTCCGGGAGGTCCGCAAGGACGCCTACATCCGCCCCAACGAGGGGGAGCGGAAGGTCTACCTTTTCCCGAACTGCGCCCTCTTGACGGAGCAGGACCAGAACGTCCTTCTCAAGCTGGTGGAGGAGGGGCCGCCCTATGCCGCTTTTGTCTTTTGTGCGGAGAATCCGGCGGCGGTGCTCCAGACCCTGCGATCCCGCTGCGTGGAGCTGAAGCTCCAGCCCAAGGCCCCGCAGGGCCGGGAGGAGGACGGGGAGGGCGAGGCCCTCTGCCGCTGCCTGCTGAGGCGCAAGCGGGGAAGCGCCGCGGAGCTGGCGGTCCGGCTGGAGAAAAAGAAGCTGAGCCGGGAGAATTTGAGCGCCCTGCTGGAGCGGAGCGAGGCCCTGCTTTCCCAGGCCCTGGTCCTGACCTACGGCGGGACGGCGGGGGACGGGGACCGGGCGCTTGCGGAGGAACTGGGGAAACGCTTGACAAAAACGCAGCTTGTGCGCACAATAGAGCTCATGAAACAATACCGGCGAGAGTGCGGCTACAACGTGGGTCCCGGCCATGTGCTGGGGGCCCTGGCCGCTGAATTGGAGGAGTTATTTTGACTGAAGTCATCAGCGTCCGCTTTCGGGGCGGCAGCAAGACCTATTTCTTCGACCCCAAGGGCATCCAGGTCCGCATGGGGGAGAATGTCATCGTCCAGACCGCCCAGGGCCTGGAGTTTGCCACCTGCACCCAGGGGAATCACGAGGTGGCAGACGAGGCCATCGTCAAGCCCCTCAGCGCCATTGTCCGCCGGGCCACGGAAAACGACTTCCGGGTGGTGGAGTACAACCGGAAGCGGGAGCGGGACGCCTTCGACATCTGCGAGGGCAAAATCGCCGACCACGGCCTGGAGATGAAGCTGGTCAACGTCTCCGTGGGCTTTGACAGCAACAAGATCGTGTTCTATTTCACCGCCGACGGGCGGGTGGACTTCCGGGAGCTGGTCCGGGATTTGGCCTCTGTCTTCCGGGCGCGGATTGAGCTCAGGCAGATCGGCGTCCGGGACGAGGCGAAGATGATCGGGGGCCTTGGCATCTGCGGGCGGCCCTTCTGCTGCTCCCAGTTTTTGGACGGGTTTATGCCGGTCTCCATCAAGATGGCCAAGACCCAGAATTTGAGCCTGAACCCCACCAAGATCTCCGGCACCTGCGGGCGGCTGATGTGCTGCCTCAAGTACGAGCAGAACGCCTATGAGGACGCCGCCAAGCGGATGCCCAAGCTGGAGTCCTTCGTCCAGACCCCCGACGGGCCGGGCAATGTGAAGGGCGTGGAGCTGCTGCGGGAGCGGGTGAAGGTCAGCCTGGACAGCGGGCCGGAGAATTTGAAGACCTACCGGGCCTGTGAGATCCAGGTCCTCCGCAACGGCAAGGGCAGCCGGGAGGGCATTGAGATTCCCGAGCGCACCGCCCGCTTTGTGGAGGAGCGGGAGGAGGAGGAGCTGATTCAGCCCGTGTTCTCCACCTCCTATTACACCGACGACCACCTGGCGGAGGCCCCCCGCCGGGAGAAGATGAGCATCGAGGGAAGCGACACCGGAAAACCCCGCCACCGCCACCGGGGCGGACGCCGCCGGAGCGCCCCCCGTCCCGAGGGACCGGCCTTTCAGCCGCAGCCCCCCAAGAAGCAGGGAAGCCCCCGCCCCCCCAAGCAGCAGAGCCGCCCGGAGGGTCAGCGGGACCAGCGGGAGGACTGCCCCGCCGGGGAGAACAAGCGCCGCCGCCCGCCCTACCGCGGGGGACGCCGGTGGAATAAGAACGGGGACGCGCCCAAGACTTGAAAAAACGCTCAACGGCTTTGCCGTTGAGCGTTTTTCTGGGATTTGGGGAGACCGTTTAAACGGAGAACAGCAGCTCCGAGTACACCGGGAAGGGCCACGCCTTGGCGTCGGTGAGAGCTTCCAGCTGGTCGGCGGTCTCCCGGGCGGCGGTCATATCGGGGATCAGCACGTCGTGGCAGTACCGCATGGCGGTCTCCGCCCCGGAGGGAATGGCGGCCAGGTCCGCCTCCAGCTTTGCGCAGCCGTCCATCAGCGTGTCCGTCAGGGCGGAGAGCTTCTGGGACGTGGAGGTTTCGTAGCGGCAGCTGGAGCCCATCTCCTTCTTTTTAAAGGCCCGCTCGCACAGCTCCGCGGCGCAGCCGGAAACGGCGGGGAGGATCTCGTGGCGGATCATGTCGATCATGGTGCCGGCCTCGATGGAGAGGACCGTCCGGTAGTTCTCCACATGAATCTCATACCGGGCCCGGACCTCCTCCTCCGTGTAGATGCCGTGCTTGACAAAGAGGTCGATGTTCTTCTGCTGGACATAGGCGGGCAGGGCGTCGGCGGTGGATTTGAGGTTGGCCAGGCCCCGGCGTTCCGCCTCGGCAATCCAGTTGCCGTCGTAGCCGTTTCCGTTGAAGATGATCCGCTGGTGCTCGGTGAAGGTCCGGCGGATCAGCTTCTGGAGGTCGGCCTGGAAGTCGGCGGAGGACTCCAGCTCGTCGGCGAACTGCTTGAGCTCCTCGGCCATGATGGTGTTCAGGGCGATGTTGGGCCCGGAGATGGACTGGGAGGAGCCCAGCATGCGGAACTCGAACTTGTTGCCGGTGAAGGCCATGGGGGAGGTCCGGTTCCGGTCCGTGGTGTCCTGGCGGATGGCGGGGAGCACATCCACGCCGATCTCCAGGGTTTTCTTGCTGGCGTCGGTGTACTCGGTGCCCTGGATGATGGAGTCCACCACGGCGTTCAGCTCGTCCCCCAGGAAGATGGAGAGGACGGCGGGGGGAGCCTCCTGAGCCCCCAGGCGGTGGTCGTTTCCGGCGGTGGCCACGGTGGTGCGGAGGAAGTCCTGGTACTCGTCCACGCCCTTGACGAAGGCCGCCAGGAAGAGGAGGAAGCGGGCGTTCTGGCTGGGGGTGGAGCCGGGCTTGAAGAGGTTCTTCCCCGTGTCGGTGGAAAGAGACCAGTTGTCGTGCTTGCCGGAGCCGTTTACCCCGGCGAAGGGCTTTTCATGGAGGAGGCACACCAGGCCGTGGCGGTCCGCCACCTTTTTCATCACCTCCATCACCAGCTGGTTCTGGTCGCAGGCGGTGTTGGCGTCGGTATAGATGGGGGCCATTTCGTGCTGGGAGGGGGCCACCTCGTTGTGCTTGGTCTTGGAGGGGATGCCCAGGGCCCACAGGGTCTCGTCCAGGTCCTTCATGTAGGCGGCCACCCGGGGCTTGATAGCGCCGAAGTAGTGGTCGTCCAGCTCCTGGCCCCGGGGGGGCTTGGCGCCGAATAAGGTCCGGCCCGTCATCCGCAGGTCCTTCCGCTTGCCGAAGAGCTGCTTGTCAATGAGGAAATACTCCTGCTCCGGGCCCACCTGGGCCATGACCTTCCGGCTCTCGGTGTCCCCGAAGAGGCGGAGGATGCGGATGGCCTGGCGGCTGACCTCCTCAATGGAGCGGAGGAGGGGCATTTTCTTGTCCAGGGCCTGGCCGGAGTAAGAGCAGAAGATGGTGGGGATGCAGAGGGAGCCCTCCTTCAAAAAGGCGAAGGAGGTGGGGTCCCAGGCGGTGTAGCCCCGGGCCTCGAAGGTAGCCCGGAGGCCGCCGGAGGGGAAGGAGGAGGCGTCCGGCTCGCCCCGGACCAGCTCCTTGCCGGAGAACTCCATCATGATCCTTCCGCCGCCGGTGGGGCTGATGAAGCTGTCGTGCTTTTCGGCGGTGACGCCGGTCATGGGCTGGAACCAGTGGGTAAAGTGGGTGGCGCCCCGCTCCACAGCCCACTGCTTCATGGCCTCGGCGATTTCGTTGGCGGTGGAGATGTCCAGGGCCGTGCCCTCGGTGACGCAGGTTTTCCAAGCGCCGTAGGACGCGGGGGAAAGACGGTCCTTCATGGTCTCCTCGTTGAAGACCTGGCTGCCGAAGAGCTCGGGGAGATGCAAGGTAGTACTCATAATCGTTTCCTCCTCAATTTCATGCCTGCCGAAAGCGTTCGGCAGGCTGGACGTTTTTCAACTCGTTGAAAAACGTTTGATTGAAAGGAAAGACACCCTTCCTGGGTTTCTTTCCAACTATCTTCCTTCCCGATATCGGGAAGTGTACCGTTTCATGATACCTTTATGTTAAATCGTAACATAAAACGATGCAAACACAATTGGTAATACTTCTAAACTTCCGGTCCGGAAGAGGGCCGTTCATTGTCCGCTGGCGCCGTAGTTGCTCAGGGCCCGGGCGGAAGGATCGTCCACGTCGCATCCCTCCCAGGCTTTGTTGGGCATCCAGAAATCCCGGATCATCGCCGCCTGTCCCGGGTAGTGCTTCTCGAAGATCTCTCGGTACAGCAGGCTCTCCTTGGTGAAGGGCGGGCAGTGGTAATCGTACTTGTGCCGCAGGGCCTCGAACGCTCCGTCCGTGTATTTCTCCTGGGCGTAGGTTTTCAGGTCGTCCACCATGGAGTGGCCCACGGCGTCGGAGAAGGCGGCTTTCTGCCGCCAGAGGATGCCCTCGGGCAGGAGGCGGTCCTTTTCAAAGGCGTGGCGGAGCAGGTATTTCCCCATGCCGTAGGTGTTCCGTTTCATCTCCGGGTCCAGGGACATGACGTATTTCACGAAATCCAGGTCGCCGAAGGGCACCCGGGCCTCCAGGGAGTTGACGGAGATGCAGCGGTCCGCCCGGAGCACGTCGTACATGTAAAGCTCATCCACCCGCTTTTTTGCCTCCTTCTGGAACTCCTCGCCGCTGGGGGCGAAGTCCGTGTACTTATAGCCAAAGAGCTCGTCGGAAATCTCCCCGGTCAGCAGCACCCGGACGTCCGTCCGCTCATGAATGGCCTTGCAGCAGAGGTACATGCCCATGCTGGCCCGGATGGTGGTGATGTCCCAGGTGCCCAGCAGGGCAATCAGCTCATCCAGGGTCGCCAGGACCTCCTCCCGGGTCATATAGACCTCGGTGTGGTCGGCCCCGATGTAATCCGCCGCCTCCCGGGCGTATTTGAGGTCGATGGCGTCCTTGTCCATGCCGATGGCGAAGGTTCGGATCTTCTTCCCCAGCACGACGGAGGAAATGGCGCAGACCAGGCTGGAGTCCAGCCCGCCGGAGAGGAGGAAGCCCAAAGGCGCGTCGGCGTCCAGCCGCTTGTCGACCCCGGCGATGAGCTTATCGCGAATATGCTTGCAGGCAGTCTCCCGGTCGTCCCGGCAGTATTCGCTTACCGTGGTAAAATCGGCGTAGCGGACGAAGGTTCCCCCGGCGTAGTAGTGCCCCGGCGGGAAGGGGCGGATTTCCCGGCACAGCCCCACCAGGTTCTTGGCCTCGCTGGCGAAGACGATGCCGCCGGAGCGGTCGTATCCGTAGAATAGGGGACGGATGCCGATGGGGTCCCGGGCGGCGATGAGGGAATCCGTTCTCCCGTCGTAGAGGACCAGGGCGAATTCCGCGTCCAGCCGGGCGAACATCTCCAGGCCGTACTCCCGGTAGAGGGGCAGCAGAATCTCGCAGTCGCTGCCGCTTTGAAACGAGTAGCCCCGCTCTTGAAGCTGCCGCTTCAAAGGCCGGAAGCCGTAGATTTCCCCGTTGCACACCAGATAGTCCCCGCCCAGCCGGAAGGGCTGCATCCCCTCCGGGGTCAGGCCCATGATGGCCAGCCGGTGGAAGCAGAGCCACCCTGTTGGGGTTTCCACAACGCGGGACATATCCGGCCCCCGGGATTTCGTGCGCGCAAAGAATGGCTGAAGCTCCTCCCGCGTGACGTCCTTTTTCTCAAAACCCATAATCGAACACATAACAAGCACCTCCGAATTGATATGACTTTCCCGCCTGGGAAAATAAAAACGCAGCTATCTCCTGAACATTCAGGACGAATAGCTGCTATCCGCGGTGCCACCTGATTTACCTCCCCGTCTGACCGGGGGCGGTCACCTTCAAGGCTCCAACAAGCCCGTGTGAGGTAACGATCACAACTCGCCGCGCTTACTGCCGGGGAAGGGAGAGGCCCCCCGGGTTCAGCTTGGAGCTACGGAGTGTTCTTCCCGGAGGCTCTTTGCGCGGGGTTCTCACTGTCCCCCGCTCACTGGGGCGGAACGCCCTCCGGTACTTTTCTCCATCAACGCCGTTTTCCGTATCGCTTTGTTGTGTTAAAGCTTACACCTGAAAAGGTCCCGCTGTCAATGGAGGATGTGACAAAATACCCGGGGTGCATGTGGTCATATTTCTACATAGTTGTATGATGTCTTTTGGCCGGCAGATAAGTGAAGGTTGTATGACCTCCTGGAAAAATGGGAAATGGCCTGCACCGGGGTGCGGGCCCCGCAATTACGTGCCGGATTCCGTAAAAGGCGATCCTGCTTTGCGGGGCCCGGTCTTCCGACCGGGCCATTTCCCATGCGCATCGAGGGCTTACGCCTCCATATGCCGCCCCAAAAAGGCGGCGATGGTCTGGGCCAGCTTGTATTCCGTGTCCCCGGTGGCGATGCCCGGCGTCGTGCCGATGAACAGCACCATGCCCAGCAGATCCCCCTCGGAGAGGATGGGGGCGGCCACGTTGGTGACCAGCTTGTCGCTGCCGTCGCAGACGGGGATGGGGTTTCCCCCGCCGTCATACTGGTAGATGCGGCGGCTTTCCATGATCTGCTCCAGCTCGGAGGTGATGCGCTTGCCCAGCAGCTCCCGCTTGCCGCCTCCGGCCACGGAGATGACCGTGTCCCGGTCCGTCACGGCGCAGATGCAGCCGGTGGAGCGGCTCATGGTCTCGCAGAGCTGCCCGGCGAAATCCTCCACGCCGCCCAGCAGGGAATACTTCTTGAAAATCACCTCGCCGTCCCGGCTGGTGTAAATCTCCAGGGGGTCGCCCTCCCGGATACGCATGGTGCGGCGAATTTCCTTGGGGATGACCACCCGGCCAAGGTCGTCAATCCGGCGCACAATTCCAGTTGCCTTCATATTGAAAAACTCCTTTGATAAAGTGATGGTTGTATGTCACTCTGGCAAAAGCTAGTATCCGCTGTTTTTCCCGGCTTATGCCGGAGGAAGGCTTGGTGATGTC